>Ga0310812_10000007_pt1 | contig 154558 bp, 135 predicted proteins | sample NN3metagenome_FD_205747 | JGI IMG/M metagenome (GOLD analysis project Ga0310812, IMG submission 205747) | Soil microbial communities from experimental microcosm in Duke University, North Carolina, United States - NN3 | ecosystem: Engineered > Artificial ecosystem > Soil microcosm >...
CGATTCCCAGGGGGCAACACCCGTTCCCATTCCGACCACGGTCGTTAAGCCCCTGGGGCCGATGATACTGCTGGGAATAACTTCGGCGGGAAAGTAGGTTATTGCCAGGCTATAAAAAAGCCCTCCCTGCGGAGGGCTTTTTTATTTCCCCGGACCCGACCGCGAAAGCGGCTCCCCTGCCGAAATCCCCCGCCTGCGCCCCGCGACAGTGCTACACTCTAGTGAAACCAATGTCCGGAGCCATCGTCGTTTCCCAAGGCCGATGACTGAATCGAAGAGCGGAACTTCCCCCGGCACCCCCGTTCGCCGGTGGCAAATCCGTCTCCTGGCGGCTCTTTTCCTAATGGGCGCCGCTGCCGTCCCCGTCGCGCTGTTCCTGAGGCCCCGGAATCCCGCGGAGTCCCGGCCCTCCCCGTCCTGGAAGCCGCTCTATACCGCGGAGCACGCGACCTATCTGGAACGCGTCAAACCGCTGCTCCACTCGAAATGCGTGTCCTGCCACGGGCCGGAGCGCCGGCAAGGAGGCCTGCGCCTCGATGCCGCCCCCGAGATCCTCAAGGGCGGTCGCCACGGCGCGGCCGTCGTCGCCGGAAAACCGGAGCGGAGCCTTCTCGTTCAACGGCTCACGGCCGCGGGCGACGAACGGATGCCGAAAGAGGGCCCGGCGCTTTCCCCGGACGAGATCCAGGTGCTGCGGCGCTGGATCGAGGACGGGGCGAAGGCTCCCGATGAACCCGTGCCCTCCCCGCTGGCCCGCCACTGGGCCTTCCAGACTCCCCGGCTTCCGGAGCTCCCCAAGGACGTCCCCGCCGAATGGAAGAATCATCCGATCGACGCCTTCCTCGCCCAGGAGTACGGCCGCAAGGCGCTTCGCCCGGTCCCGCCCATGGACCCGGGGCGGCTCCTTCGCCGCGTCAGCCTCGACCTGACGGGGCTTCCTCCGACGCTCGACGAGCTGCAGGCCTTCCTGAAAGACCCGTCCCCCGACGCCTACGTCCGGGCCGTCGACCGCCTGCTGGACAGTCCGCGCTACGGCGAACGCTGGGCCCGCCACTGGATGGATGTCTGGCGTTACAGGGACGAAGACTACCGGGTGAACGACAAGGGCCAGCCCATTCTCGTCGAGTGGGGGAGCATGTTCCTCTGGCGCTGGCGGGATTGGATCATTGAGTCCCTGAACGGGGACAAGGGCCTGGACCGCATGATCCAGGAGATGGTCGCCGGCGACGAGCTGGATTCCGAGAGCCAGTCGGTGCGGGCTGCCGCGGGCCTTCTCGTCCGGAGTTACTACGAACACAGCAGGGAAATCTTCCTGACGGACATTGTCGATCACCTCCCCCGCGCCTTCCTGGGGATCAGCCTGAACTGCGCGCGCTGCCACGATCACCGCTTTGATCCGATCACGCAGCAGGAGTATTACCAGTTCCGAGCCTTCTTCGAGCTCGTGTCCCTCAAGGACCGGTCCACGCTGCCGCCGGGCGCCACCGCGCTCGTGGCCCCGCTGACCGTGACGGGCACCATCGACCTGCAGAAGGATCTGCAAACCTATCTGCTGGAACGGGGAGACCCGAAGCAGCCGGTCACCGACAAGCCGCTGCTGCCCGGCGTTCCCCAGGTCCTCCAGTCGGCGCCCCTCGTCCAGGCGTCCCCGGCGGCCGGGATCGTCAGCAGCGGTCGTCGCCTCTCGCTCGCCAACTGGATGATCGACCCCCGCAATCCGCTGACGGCCCGCGTCGCCGTCAACCACATCTGGGCCCGCCATTTCGGAACCGGTCTCGTGTCGACGTTGAGCGAGTTCGGGGTTCGCGGCACGCCGCCCACTCATCCGGCGCTCCTCGACTGGCTGGCCGTCGAATTCCCCCGCCACGGGTGGAAGCAGAAATGGCTTCACCGGCTCATCGTCACCTCGAGGGCCTACCAGCTGCATTCCGCGCAGGGCGCGGAGTCGGAGGCCAACCTGCGGCGGGATCCCGAGAATCGCTGTCTCTGGAGGTATCCATCGCACCGGGTGGAGACGGAAGTCCTCCGGGATTCCTTGCTCAGCCTGGCGGGCCGCCTGGACGGCCGCCTGGGGGGCCGGAGCGAGAAGCCGGAGGTCGCGGAGTCGAGCCCCCGGCGCAGCCTCTACTTCCGCACGTGCCGGGCCGAGCCCGTCGAGTTTGTCTGCCAGTTCGATCCCCCGAGCATGGATGAATGCTACGGGCGATCCGTCAGCATTCTTCCGCAGCAGGCGCTGGCCATGATGAACAGCGAGTTCGTCTGGCGCCAGGCGGAAGCGATCGCCTCGCGGATCGGGGCGGCTTCGGGAAACTTCATCGAGACGGCGTTCCTGTTGATCCTCTGCCGCCCGCCCACGGCGCTGGAGCGAGCCCGGACCGAGGAATTCCTGGCCGGCGGGAGCTCCGAGACGGACGCCCGTCTGCGGACCTACGTCGTCCATGCCTTGCTGAACCACAACGATTTCATTCACTTGCGTTGAACGACCATGAGGAATCCTGACGGCGTCTCCGGACCCAGCCCGATCGGCCGGCGTCGATTCCTGACCGACGTGGGAATGGGCGTCACGGGCATGGCGCTGCAAGGGCTCTTCGCCGAGGAGCTGGCGGCCAAGTCCGTGCTCCCGCGACTTCCCTCCAAGGTCGACCAGGTGATCTGGCTCTTCATGGCGGGCGGCGTCAGCCACATGGAAGGCTTCGACCCCAAGCCCGCCCTCAACACCTGGGGAGGCAAGACCATCGGCCAGAGTCCCTATGTGGACTCGCTCGCCCGGAATCGCCTGGCGAAGAAAGACGCCGGTCCGGAGTTGAAGTACGACACGCGGATCCTGCCGCTCCAGATCGGCTATCGGAAATACGGCCAGTGCGGCCTCGAGGTCAGCGACTGGTGGCCGCACGTGGCGGCCTGCGCGGACGACCTGAGCGTCGTCCGCTCCCTGTGGACCACGGACACGGAACATTCCGCCGTTCGCCAGTTCCATACCGGGCGCTCCATCCGGCTCTCCGGGGAGCCCTGCCTGGGCTCCTGGGTTAACTACGGTCTGGGCCGTCTCAATCAGAACCTTCCGGCCTTCGTGGTCCTCGGCCAGCACCCGACCAGTTTCCAGGGAGGCCTCACCTCCCACCAGGCCCAGTATCTCGGCAGCCGCTACGACGGCGTCCCGATCAACGTCGACCCCCAACGCGTGCTTCCGTACCGTCCCGAGCGGGTCCACGCGTCCCGCGACGCCCAGAAGCGCGAAGTCGACCTTATCGTCGACCTGAACCGCCTGGCGGCCGTCGAGTACCCCGACGACCAGGACCTTCAGGCCCGGATCCAGAGCTATGAACTGGCGTTCCGGCTCCAGTCCGCGCTCCCGGACATCGTGCGTCTCGACGACGAGCCGGAGGAAACCAAGAAGCTGTACGGCATGGACGACCCCGTCACCCGTCCCTTCGCGGAACAATGTCTGGTGGCGCGGCGCCTTGCAGAACGAGGCGTCCGCTTCATCCAGCTCTATCACGGGACGAATCCCCTCTTCGATTCCGGCGACTGGGATGCCCACGAGAAGCTGCGCGAGAACCACACCCGGCAGTGCGCCAAGGTCGACCGGCCCATTGCGGGACTCCTGAGAGATCTGAAGCGTCGCGGCATGTTCGACCGGACGCTCGTCGTGTGGGCCACCGAATTCGGCCGCACCCCCAACATCGACATCCGCACGCCCTGCGGGCCGCCGGACCAGAATGTCCGGACCGGGCGCGACCACCACATCCACGGATTCTCCGCCTGGATGGCCGGCGCGGGCGTTCGTCCCGGGGTCATCCACGGCGCGACGGACGAGCTCGGATTCCACGCGGTGGAGCATCCCCACTACGTCACCGACCTCCATGCCACCGTTCTGCATCTCATGGGGCTCGACTCCGCCAAGCTGGAGATCCCGGGACGCAAGCGGCTGGAAATGGACCACGGGGCGGTGATTCGGGAGATCCTGGCTTGAACGCCGACTGTTCCCTCCGTTGTCGGATATAATTCCGCCATTGGAACCCGCCGCCGTTTCCTCCGGAAGTCCCGACCCGCAGCGAGGATCCCGTCTCCGCGGCCTGGACGCGCTGCGCGGAATCGCCGCGATTGCCGTGGTGCTCCACCACTACACGGGACGCTACCCCCAGATCACCCGGAACCCCCTGGACCTGATCGCCTCGTTTCCCGACGGCCACTACGGCGTCGACCTCTTCTTCATTATCAGCGGCTTCGTCATCACCCTCACGCTGGACCGGACGCGCAATCTGTATGACTTCGTCGGGTCCCGGGTGGCGCGCCTCTGGCCGGCCTACCTGGCCTGCATGGCGCTGACGGTGACCATCGTCGCCCAGGCGCACGTCCCCTGGGGCGCCCCGCTGAATCAGCCCACGATCCTCGCCAACATGACGATGATGCCCGACCTCTTCGACCGCTGGTCCATCGACGGATCCTACTGGTCGCTGTTCTACGAGCTCATCTTCTACGTTCTTGCGGCGGCCGGCTTCTTCCTCGCCCGCGGCCGGGGCACGGAGTTTCTCTGCCTGTGCTGGCTGCTGGCGGGGGTCGCCGTCAGAGTCCTGATCCTGCGGGAGTCCATCGGGCGCTCCGGATACGAATTGGAGATGTACTTCGCCCTGCGCTTCGCGCCGCTCTTCGTCATCGGCGTCATGCTGCAGCGCATCCGGAGCGGCAGGGGCGCCCGGGCGGCCTGGGCGGTCCTGGCGGCGGCCTGGGCCTGCAGCGCCTTCGGCCCTCCCTACCGCACCTACCACCCGATGCCGCACTGGGGCTATTTCCTGCTGGTCGGCGCCCTCGCGCTGGCGGTGTGGATCGGCACGATGGAGCGCTCCCCTCTGTCGCGGATCCCTCCGCTCCTGTTCCTCGGCGACATTTCCTATCCCCTCTACCTCGGCCACCAGAACCTGGGCTACCTCGTGATCATGAAGCTCACCCGCGCGGGCCTGGGCTCGCATCTCTCGGTGTTGATCACGATCGCACTGGCAATCCTGCTCGCGACGGCCGTGCACTACCTGATCGAGAAACCCGGCCAGAAAGCGGTGCGCTGGCTCTTCGCCAAAGCGCGGCAGCGCTACTTCCCCGTGAGGCCACAAGCGAAACCGGAAGCGGTTTGACCAGGGATCTCAGGATGGATTCTCCGCCGGCGCCCGCCCCCTCGCGCTTTTCCCTCCGGGAGTGGATCGTCGTGGGCGTCATTCTCCTGATCCTCGCCGCGCTCGCTGTCCCCGGATACCTGTCGAGCGCGCGCGCCTCGAACGAACGGGGAGCCTCCACGACGCTCAAGACGTTTTCCACCGCCGAAGCGGATTTCCGCGCCAACGACAAGGACTGGAACCACGTCAACGACTTCTGGACCGCCGACGTCAAAGGGCTCTACACGATGACGAGCGCGGAGAAGCCGGGGACTCCCGGGGACGCGGTGGATCCCGCGATCAAGCTCATCGAACTCCAGGCTGCGGCGGCGGATGCCGACGAGTCGTTCTTCCCCGCCGGCGGGGAGAACATGCCGCTCCGCGCCTTCGCCTCCCCCGCGGTCCGCCAAGGCTTCTGGTACGCGGCGCTGACGTTGGACTTGAGCGTGACGGGCAAGGACTCCACCTACCGGCGGGATACGGGCGGCACGCCGACGATGGGATCCTGCCACAACACGAACAAATTCGGCTTCGTCGCGTTTCCGGATTCGTCCTGGGATGGGAAGTATGTGTTCATCGTCAACGAGAACAACACGATTTTCCGCTTCGCAACCACGGGAAACGTTCGACCCGGCACCGCGATTCCGCCGGGCCTGCAGGAACTTCCCTCGGACTACAAGAACTGGCCGACCGACGAGACGCTGATGCAACCTCGTGGCCTACACGGTCCGGACTGAGGTGAATGAGATGCATCCAGAGACCAAGAGAATGAGCCTGATCACCTGGGTGGTGGTCGCGCTGCTCGTGATCGTCGTCGTCTCCGGACTCCTCATCCCGGGACTATTCACCAGTTGCCGGGTCTCCAACGAACGCACGTCGACGACCTCGCTGAAGACTCTGTCCACCGCCGAATCCGACTTCCGTGCCAACGACCGCGACTGGAATCACGTGAATGATTTCTGGACCGGCGACGTGAAGAGCTTTTACACCATGACCAGCAGCGCCGCCAAGGGCGCCCTGGGGGGGACGGAAGACCCGCCCATCAAACTGATCGAGCTGTCGGTCGCCGCTTCGGACGCGGACGGCTCCCTGGTGGAAGCGGGCGGAGAAAACATGTCGCTGAGCACGTTCACGGTCCCCTCCGCCAAGAGGGGGTATTGGTACGCCGCGATGGACTTCGACCGCTCCTCCTCTTCGGATTCCACCTATAAGGTCGACACGGGCGGGAATCCGTCGATGGGATCCTGTCATCATCTCACGAAGTTCGGCTTCGTCGCCCTGCCCGATTCGGCCTCGGCCGGCCCCTACGCCTACATCGTGAACGAGGGAAACACCATCTACATGACGCCCATGATTCGCATGGGAGGCCCGCGATCGCGGGACCCGCTGCCGGCCCCTCCCGGGTTGAAGTGGGTTCCTCCCGAACTCTTCAGCTGGCCGGACGATCAGACGCTCAAGGCATGGTGGAGCAAGAACGAGTGACGGCTACTTGTCGCTGATGATCCGCAGCTCGGACGCGGCGCCCGGCGCCGGATCGAGCTGGCAGCGCAGCCCGGCGCCCTCGCGCTCCGTCGGGTCCACGCGGATCGAGACGACATGACGGCCCTTCTCGAGCTCCACCTCGGGAGAGGACGACCGCCGCCCGTCGAGCCAGACGCCCAGCCCCGTCGCGTTGTTGAACATCACGTGGAAGCGACCCGGCTTCAGCACCTCGACCTCGAAGCGCACCCAGCCCGAGGCGCCGATGTCCGTCAGCGGCAATTCGCCCGCCACCGTCGCGAACTTGGGCAGCCATGGGAGGCCCGCGGTCTCCTCCAGCGTCTTCACGCGGGACGGCGCCGACGCGACCAGCCAGCGGCGCACGAGAGGCTTGTCCGGCACCCGGAACGCCCCCGGCTTCCCCAGGTCCGCGAGAAAACGGATGAGGTCGCGCAGCTCGGCCCGCGTCAGCGCGTTCGTCAGCCCCTCGGGCATCACCGAGCCCACCTCCTTGCGCCGCGCGATCTCCGAGATCGGGATGCGGATCAGCTCGTCCTTCGCGGGGTCGCGCAGGATCAGGGTCTGCTTGTCCTCGCTGGCGTGGAAGCCCTGGTAGATCTGGTCGCCCTTGGTGATCACCGCCGTCGTCATGAAGCCTTCCTTCACCTGGCGGTTCGGCCAGAGGACCGACTCGATCACCAGATCGATCGGCAGCCCGGTGCCCACCGCGCTGAGGTCGGGACCGACCTTGCCGCCCGCCCCGCCGATCGCGTGGCAGGAGACGCAGTTGGTCAGCGCGCCGCGGAATACCGTCTCCCCCCGCGCGGGATTGCCCTGGCCCAGCGCCTCCCGGCCGAGTTCCTTGACGAAGTCGACGCTGTACTCGATGGCCGCGCTCGAGATGCCCGCGGAGGCGCTCAGCGCGGCGCGCAGCGCGTCGTCCTGACGGCCCGCGGAGCTCAGCGCGCGCAGGCCCAGCTTCGCCGTGTCGGCGGGGATCGGCGCGGCCGTGATGGCCGCCGCGAGGGCCTCGGAGCCCCCTTTCTTGGCCAGGAACGCGAGGACGAGCGGGTCGACGTCCTCCGCCGAGACCGCCAGGACCGCCGCGGCCGCCGAGGCGCCCGCCGGAAGGTCGATCCGCGCCAGCGCGGCCGCCGCGAGCGCGCGGGCCTTCGACGGGAAGGTCTTCCCCGCAACCTCCTTCAGGACCTCCGCGGAGCCGAAGTCGGCCAAGCCGTCGAGGGCGGCCCGGCGCGTGGGCTCCGGGGCGCCGTCCGCCCGTGCGATGGCCTCGAGGGTCGGCTTCAGGTCCTCCACCCGCCAGAGGGCCGCCAGCGTCAGGCTCCCCGGCCGCAGCGCGGGGTCGCCTTCCTTCAGGAGCCGCCGCAGCAGCTCCGCGCCGCCCGCCGGCACGCCCTTGCGGGCCCTGGCCGCGGCGGCGAGTTCCTCGAGCACGCGCAGCGACAGCGCGGTCTGCCCCGGCTTGAAGGCCTCCGACAGCACGAGCGCCTGCTCCTCCGGGCCGCCGATCGACGCCAGCAGCGCCAGCGCGTTCGAGCGCGTCTCGTCCGCCAGCTTCCCGGATTTCACCAGCCCCTGCAGGCGGGCCAGCACGTCCTTCGACCCGTCCGCCTTCAGGACGAACTGGAGCCGCTCGGCCCGGTTGCCGAAACTCAGCTCCCCGGCGTCGAAGGCCGGCTTCCAGTGGGGCTTGAGCGCGTGCACGGCCTGGATCAGCGCGTGCGTGAGGAAGCGGTCCATCGGACGATCGACCACCTGAGCGGCCACTTCGACGGCCTTCGGGTCGGCGACGTACGACGCCGCCACGATCGCCTCGAGTCGGACTCGCGGGTGTTCGTCGGCCGCGCGTTCCGAGAGCAGCGCGAGCGCGTCGGGGAGCCCGGCGCTCCATGATCCGACGACCCGGGTCGCATAGGCGCGGACCCGCGCGTCCGGGAAGCGCAGCAGACGCCGCAGGAACGCCGCATCCGGCTCCTCGTGGGTTTCCTGGATCCCGATGGCGTCAATGAGGAGGCGCGGGGTAGCCGCGTCCTTCGGGTCCAGCGTCTCGACCCACTTGGCCGTCGCGGCGAGCACTTCCGCCGTGGGGCGCTCGGCAAGCAGGCGCCGCGACTGGTAGCGGACCCAGCGTTCGCCGGACTTGAGCTGCTCCAGGAGCTCCGGCGTCGTCATCGCGGTCAGCTTCGGCGGCTTCACGGACGCCTTCCCCTTCGCGGTTACGCGCCAGATGCGGCCGTGGCCCTTGTCGCGGTCGGGATGCCGGAACGACGCCTGGTAGTGGCCGATGATCGGGTTGTACCAGTCCGCGATATAGATGGCGCCGTCGGGGCCCACGCGGACGTCCACCGCGCGGAACACGGGGCTGTTCGAGACGATGAGGGCGGGCAGGTCCTTCACGCGGAAGCCCGAGCCGTCCTCCAGGATCTGGAACCAGTAGACGGCGTTGTTCAGGAAGCCGCCCGCGACCATCACGCCCTGGACGTTGTCGGGCAGCGCCGCCGTCTCGAGGATGTCCGCCCCGGCCAGCTTGTTGGTCTTGGTCCAGATCTGCGCATACTGCTGGAAGTGCCGCGTGCGGATCATGGCCGGGAGCATGTAGTACACGCCCTGCCCGTTGCCCGCGACCATGATGGGCTGGCCGTAGTCGTCGAAGACCACACCGTACGGGTTCTGCGGGCCCATGTCGTCGCCGAGGTAGGGATCGAGGCGGCCCCGCTTCTCGCGCATCCGCCAGACGCCGGCCTTGTCGAGCTTCTCGACGCCCCAGGGCGTCTCGATGTGCGAGAAGACGTGCAGGCCCTGGCAGAACATCATCTCGCCGCCGGGACCCCAGACGAACGAGTTGATGTTCTGGTGCGAGTCCGCCGCGTAGAAGCCCTTGAACAGCACGCTGCGCTCGCCGGCGCGGCCGTCCACCTCCTTGAGGTGGATGATCTCCTCGCCCGCCCCGACGTAGGCGCCGCCCCTCCCGAGCTCCAGGCCCATCGGCATGTTGAGCCCGCGCGCGAAGACCGTGGACGTGTCGGCGCGGCCGTCGCCGTCCTTGTCCTCCAGGATGACGATCGTGTCGTCGGCCGTCTCGCCGGGCTTGAGCTGCGGGTACGACTGGCCGCAGGCCACCCAGAGGCGCCCCTGCGGGTCCCAGCGGATCTGCAGCGGCTTGACGATGCCGTCCTTCTCGGACGCGAAGAGGCTGACCTCGTAGCCGTCGGCGACCTGGAACGACTTGCGCTCGATCTCGGGGTCGTCCTGCCCCGCCAGCAGCAGGCAGCACGCGAGCAATGAAATCATTTCTTCTCCGCCGCCTGGATCAGGCCGTCGATCTTCTCTTCCTCGCGGCGGACCATCGCCGGGAACTGCTGGATCTCGACCGGGAACCAGCGCACGCGGCGGTCGAGGTGGTCGCGGCTGCTCGGCTGCTCCATGCGGTCGCCGGCCAGGAACGACCAGTTCGTCGGGCGCCACGAATTGTTCCAGAGCGCGTTCTTCGCGCCGATCGACGTCCGGAGCCGCTCGATCGACTCGCGCTTGAACGCGCCCTGCGGGCCGGGCTCGTCGAGGTCGCTCAGGCCCGCGACCTCGAGCTGCCGCAGGGTTTCGCGCGCGGCGATCCACTGGCCGGCCGCCGTGAGGTGCAGCCCGTCGCGCGTGAGGCGCTCCGCCGTCAGCGGCTTCGTCGTCAGGTCCACGAAGAGGTAGCCCTTCTTCGCGGCCAGGGCGCGGATCGCGTCGACGTAGAGCTTCAGGACGTCGTTCCGCGCCGAGAGGTCGGGCTGCGGCGGGGTCCCCCGGCCGAAGGGCGTCGGCGAGACCAGCACGATGCGCTTCGTGACCTTCGCGAACTGGTCCAGGAGCGACTCGTAGGACGCGATGAAGCGCTCGACCCCGTCCTTCCCCTCCAGCGATTCGAGCTGGCCGAACTGCGCGAAGACGACCGACGCGCCGACGCGGCGGAGCTGCTCCGCCCAGGGCCCGAAGTTCACCGGCCGGTACTGCTCGCTGACCGTGTCGCCCTCCCAGGCCATGCCGCGGAAGCGGACCGAGCGGCCCGCGCTGCGGAGCGAGAGCAGCGTCTCGAGATACCCGAGGTCGTGGCCGCTGCGCGCGTCCTCGCCCCCCGTGAAGGCGACGACGTCGTTCGGGAGCAGCTCGAACTTCCCGGGGAACGGCGTCTTCGCGTGCGGTTTCGTGCGGATCCAGGGCAGGCCTTCGTCGCAGAGTTTCAGGACGGCTTCCGCGTCGAGCGCCCGGCCGTAGAGGCGGACGTCGTCCATCACCCCGGTGAAGTACTTCGCCTCCTCCGCGGCCTTGCCCATCAGCAGCGGATCGCCGGCGGGATCGTCCCCCTGGGGCACGGCGCCGGCCGCAACGCGCTCGCCGTTGACGAAGAGAGCGGCTTCGCCCGCCTTCAGCGTGAGGACCACGTGGTTCCACTGGACGGCCGGCAAGGCTCCGGCCGGGCTGCCCAGGATCCACTTCTCGACGCGGAGCTGCAGCACGCTGCCGTCGGCCGTCGCCAGCGACCAGCGCTTCCGCGCGAAGAGCGGCGCGGGGCGACGATCGAGCGGCAGCACCCAGGCGCTCAGCGAGAATTCGCCGCCCAGCGTCGCCGCCGGCTCAACCTGTACAAACGTGTCCACGCCGTTGAAGACCGCGGCCTTGCCGGAGATCGGGGAGTCGATGGTGTCCAGGCGCCCCATCGCCTTCGTCGGAAGGGCGGCCGGACCGGAGTCCTTCACGTCGCCGTCGAAGCTCCAGCGGGCGACGCTCTCGGACTGCGGAGCGAAAAGCGGAATTAGAAGGATGAGGGCGCCGTGGACCATGTGTCTCTTATACGCTCGCCGAGACCTAGTCTTTTACCAGCGGCTGTTCGTCGCTGTCGTCGGAGATGTCGCTGAGCGGCGTCGTGGCCGGACCTTCCAGGGGCGCCGGACGCGTGTCGGACGGGTTGGTGCTCTCCCCCGGGTGCCGCGTCCCGCGCATCGCGCCGATCTCCATCCCGCTCGTGTCGTCCAGGTAGGACGGCGACAGCTGCGCCCCCGCCGGGGTGCGCAGCGAGAGGTACGAGAGCATGCCCAGCGTGGAGAACAGCGAGATCGGGAGCATCATCCCCAGTCCGTAGGCCAGCCCCTCGTAAAGCGCGGTGATGCCGGCGAACTGCTTGAACGCTTCGTTGATGGTGGGATCGTCGGTCCTCCACAGCATCTCCGGAAGGACGATGGCGGCGGTGGCGAGCCCCAGGAAGACGGCGGCGATGACGCCGAACGCGACCGTCACGATCAGCCAGTGGAGCACGACCCGTCCCCACTGGCGCCGCACGTAACTCCAGGCGTGGTGGATTGAGCCGCTCAACCCTTCGCCCTCGACGACGCCCGCCGCCGGGACATACATCGAGGCGATCTGGTAGACGAGCGCGCCGAGGACCGTGATGAAGGCGAAGATCATCGGAAGGATGTAGCCGACCTTCATCGTGGTGGCCATTCCGGCCGTGCGGTTCTTCGCCAGGCCCAGCAGGTAGAGGATGCCGAGCGAGAGCAGGGACGGCGCCAGCGAGATGACCGGATAGACGAGGGCCGTCACGACGCTCTGCCCGGCGTAGTGGACCACTTCCCCGAAGTAGAAGTCGCGGCCTTCGCACTGGCGGCGGGACACGAACGACAGGCCCGTCAGGATGAACGCCAGGCCGAACACCAGGAAGGCCATGCAGACGATCGCGAGGACGCCTTCGCGGATCCCGTCGCCGGCCCGGCTCTGCGACATGCCGAGCGACCAGAGCATCATGAGCGGCACGACCGGGAGGCAGTAGAGCAGCTTCTTCGGCTCGAACGCGAAGGATGCCGAGCGCAGGAGGTCGACGGGCGAGTAGTACTTCCCGACCATCGGCTCGATTTTCGGCTCGACCTTCGGAAGCGGCTTCGGGAGGTCCCGCTTGCCGAGCTTCCGGCCCGCGATCTTGTCCGTCTGGTCGGCGGCGTCCGTCTTGGTCTCGCCCGACTTGGTCTCGCCGCTCTTCGTCTCGGACTTCTTGCCCTCGACCTTGGTGTCGGGCTTGGCGTCCGACTTGGTTTCCACCCGCGGATCGGCCTTCCGCTCCTCCTTCTTCTCCTCCTTGGGAGCGACCGGCTTGACCTCGGTCTTCGGCGGCGCGGAGGTCGTGGCGACCCGCGACGTGGTGGTGCGGATGGGTTCGCCCCGCTGCGCTTCGGACTTCGCGGCTGCGGGCTCGCCCTTGGCGTCGACCTTCTGCAGCTGCTTCGACGAATCCGGCATCTTGCCGCCGCCCGCGCGGGGCACGCGGTCGGTCGTGGTGCGGATCGGCTCGCCCCTCTGCGCCTCGTTGGCCTTGAGGGGGATGGGATCGACGGGCTTCGTGGACGCCGGGGGCGGCGAATTGGTGAAATGGGGCGCCAGCTCGGTGACCTCGTTCGCCGCGCGCCAGGGCTCCCCGAGCTTCTTCACGAGGTCGGTCGGACGGAGCGACCCGCCCCGGACGAGCAGCAGCACCTGGTCCAGGTTGCAGAGCTCGTTGTGCCCGGGGATGCCGAGCATCCACTCTTTGCGCGCCGACATCGTGTACTCCTCGCCCTTACGAAACGCTGAGCATGTCCAGGATCGAGCGTGCGCGCAGATCGATCTCTTCCCGCGTGACGCTCTGGATCCGCTTGGTCCCGAACTCCTCGACCGCGAACGATCCCATGACCGAGCCGTAGATGATGGCGTGGCGCAGCGCGTTCTTTTCCGCGCCTGCCTGCGCGAGGTACCCCAGGGTCCCGCCGGCGAACGAGTCGCCCGCGCCCGTCGGGTCGACGACGCGGTCCGTCGGGAACGACGGCGACGTGAACTGCCCATCCCGCGTCGCCAGCGTGGCCCCATGTTCGCCGCGCTTCATGATCAGGGTCTTGGCGCCGAGGTCCAGGATCCGACGCACGGCCTTGGCGCCGCTCGTCGTCTCCGCCAGCTGCAGCGCCTCTTCGAAGTTGATGCAGACCGCGTCGACCTTGGGAAGCAGCTTGAGCAGCGCCGGCCGCTGGGTGCTGATCCAGAGGTTCATCGTGTCGAGCATCACGAACTTCGGCGTCTTCAGCTGGTCGAGGACGGCCAGTTGGACGTCCGGCGACGCGTTGCCCAGGAGCACGTACGGGGTCGACGCGAAGGCGGGCGGCACCTTCGGCTGGAAGGTCGCCAGGACGTTGAGCTCCACCGAGACGGTCTCGGCCCGGCTCATGTCCCCGACGAAGCGCCCATGCCAGCGGAAGGTCTTGCCGTCGACGATCTGCAGGCCGGAAAGGTCGATCTTCTGCCCCTTGAGCATCTCGAGATGCTCGGAGGGGAAATCCTTGCCGACGACGCCGACGAGACGGACGGGGGCGAAGCGGCTGGCCGCAAGCGCGAAGTGCGTCGCCGACCCGCCCAGCGCGTTGTCCGCGCGCCCGTGCGGCGTCTCGAGGGTGTCGAGCGCCACGCTACCCACCACCAGCACGTTGCTCATAGTTTCTTCAGTGTAGCGTCGATTCGGGACATGACGCGATCCTTGCCCAGGATCCCCAGCGTCTCGTGCATCGGCGGGCTCGCGTCGCCCCCGGTCACCGCCACCCGCAGCGGCTGGGCCACCTTGCCGAGCTTGAGCCCCCGCTTCTCCGCGACGGACTTCAGCAGGTTCTCGATCGCGTCCTTCTCGAACGTCGCCATCGGGGCCAGGCCCGCGCGCAGTTCCTCGAGGACCGCCTTGCCGCCGTCGGCCTTCAGCCACTTCGTGACGGCCTTATCATCGTACTCCACGTCCGGCAGGAACACGAACTTCGTGAGGCCGACGATCTCGTCGAGCCTCTTGAGGCGCTCTTGCTGCTGGCGGACCGCCTCGCGGATCGTCTCCGCGGGGATGCCGTTCAAGCCGTACTTCGCCGCGAGGTACGGCCGGCAGAGCTCGACCAGCCGCTCGATGGGGCACTTGCGGATGTACTGTCCGTTCATCCACTGCAGCTTGTCCACCAGGAAGCGCGCCGGCGTGCTTCCGATGCGGTCGGGGGTGAAGAGCTTGACCATCTCCTCGAGCGTCATCATCTCGATGTTGTTGCCGGGCGACCAGCCCAGCAGCGCCAGGAAGTTGATGATCGCCTCCGGCAGGTAGCCCAGGCGGCGGCACTCCTCCACCGTCACGGGCAGGCCGATCTCGCGGTAGCGGTCGATCTCGCGCTTCGAGAGCTTCGCCCCGTTCGGATCGAAGATCAGCGGCATGTGGCCGAACTCGGGCGGCGTCCAGCCGAAGGCCCGGTAGACCATGATCTGCTTCGGGGTATTGGGCGCGTGCTCGTCGCCGCGCAGCACCCGGGTGATGTTCATGTCGTGGTCGTCGATCACGACCGCGAAGTTGTACGTCGGGAAGCCGTTCGAGCGGATGACGACGAGGTCGGGATCGGCGGAGGTGTCGAAGGCCATCTCCCCGTGGATCAGGTCCTTCCAGCCGACCCGCTCCCGGTCGATCTTGAAGTAGAGGGCCTTCCCCTTCTCGGGGTCTTCCTTCCAGTAGGCGCGCCCCATCTCCTCCAGCTTCTTGGCCATCTCGCGGTAGCGATCGAGGCGCAGGCTCTGGTAGAACGGGCCCTCATCCCAGGAGAGGCCGCACCACGCGAGCCCGTCCTTGATGGTCTTGAGGGAGTCGTCGCGGTTCCGGGCCTGGTCGGTGTCCTCGATGCGGAGCACGAAGACGCCGCCTTCGTGCTTGGCGTGGAGGTAGTTATAGAGGGCCGTCCGGACGCCTCCGATGTGGAGATCGCCCGTGGGGCTCGGCGCAAAGCGGACGCGCACGGTCATAGAGAGGAGGATTCTACGGAATAGGACCTTCTTGGAGAAGCCAATTGTTCGCCCCGGAATCAGGACTGCGGAGGCTTCCGGTACCGGTGATTCGCCGCGTAGAGCATCCCGAGGTACGGGTTCACGGATTTCCGGTACACGGTGAAGCCCCGGGACTCCAGGAATTCGACCAGCTTCTGGGGCGTGTGCGCCGGGTCCGTAACCCCGTAGTACGCGGGTTCGTGCAGTTCGCAGGCGATCTTCCCGATCCGATCCAGGATCGACGGATCCGCGGTCATGAGGATCTCGTACTCGGAGCCCTCGCAATCGACCTTCAAGAAGTCGCACGTTTCGATGCCGTGGCGCGAAAAGAGAGTCCCCAGCGAAATAGCCTCGCGCTCCACGCAGTTCAGGCCGGGACCCTGGTCGCTGCGCAGGTAAATGCTGTTGGAGGCGGGGTTCATGTGGTCGAGGAAAAGGGTGATGACGCGGTCGCTGGAGGCGACGCCCACGTTGAAGACGCGGACGTTCGGCAACGTGTTGAGGCCGAGGTTGATCTCGAACTGGCGAAAGTTCTCCGGGGAAGGTTCGAACGAGAAGATCCGGCCCCGGGTCGCCTGAGTCGCCGCGGGCAACGCGAACGAACCAACGTAGCCCCCAATGTCCACCACGGTGTCCCCGGGTTCGATCCGGAAGTCGTCGCCGAAGAAGCGGCGGTTGTACAGCTTGTGCTGCACGGTCTCCATGATGGCGAAGGTATCGGTCATCTTGCTCTTGATGCTCGAGGCGCGGATCAGGAACTTCAGGCCCCCGATCGTGAGGGGAATGCTCGCTTCCCGCGACATCCAGAAGCTCAGCCAGGTGCGGAACCCCCAGGCCCTCGCGGTCTCCCAGAGCAGCTTCGCCGCGTAGAAAGGGACGTAGCTGTGCCGCAGGATCCGCTGCAGAGCATTCATCGGTCGGTCAGCGGGGCTTAAGCCGCTCTTCCATCGTCCGCCGCCAGGCCGGATTGAGGCCCGGCAGGGACAACGCCTGCTCGAAGCAGCGGCGGGACTCCTCCGTCGCTCCCCGCTTCGCCGCGATCTCCCCCAGATACAACAGCGCCGTGGCGCGACTCTCCGTCCGGACGCTGATCTCGACCGATCGCCGAAGGGGCCGCTCGGCACGCTCGATCTGTCCCGCCGCGTAATACGAGATCCCCAGCAGATGGACAATCTCGGGATTATTCTCGAACTCTTCGTCATCGTAGTTGATGACGGACTGGCAGAGCGCGGCGGCCGCGCCCGCGTTCCCCTCCTCCAACCGGGCCATCGCCAGACGGAAGCGGGCGTCGAGAAGGATGGCCGCCAGACGACGCTCGTAGTGCTCCGGCTTGACCTCCACGCCGGTCGGCAGGGCCTTCACCGCCTGTCCCCGGGCGCGGCGGTACAGCGAGCGGATCTGCTCCGGCTCGATCGGGAACTTCCAGTAGTGATCCTGCACGGGCGGGATGGCGTCCCGACGGACGACCTTCCAGTGCACCCCGGCCGGAATCATCAGCAGGTCCGGATGGAGCAGCTCGGGCTTGACCGGGAAGAGGCAGAAGAGGGGCCGGGAGCCTGCGGCGTTTGCGTTGATGAAGGCGGCCGTCGCCCGCTGCTTCTGCTCGACGCCCGGAAAGCGCTGGAGGATGGAAGCATAGTCGGGGTGCCCGAGCGTCGGGAAGCGCGCGAATAGCCCGTCCTCGTACCAGTAGTTTCCCGTGCGATCTCCCGAGCCCAGGAAGCTGCTGATGACGAGGACCACGTCGGGCCGTTCGCTGCGGACCCGGTGGATATAGGAGCCCAGCCCGTTCGCGTCGTCTCCGCTCAGGATGACGATCGCGTTCCGGTCGGCGTTTGCCAGCACGATGCGCCCGTAGTGCTCCGCGAGGAGGTAGTCCCTCTGAACGACGTCCCTGTAGTTGGCGACGCCGGCCCAGCCGGTCGCCGCCAGGGCGGCCAGCGCCAGCAGGCCCGGCGCGTGGCGTCCGGCCCTCGAGGCCAGCACGGCGGCAGCGGCTCCGACCGCCAACGCCAGCGGAAGGCGCGCTCCGACAAACCAGCAGTCGTGCTGCACCTCGGTCTTGAACAGGATGGTGACGATGGCGTACGGGAGCACCCAGGCCAACACCCAGCGCAAGGTCTGAGGATTGCGGCGCTGCAGGGCCGCCAGGCCCACGAGGGTCAGCAGGGTCCCGATCCCCAGGAGGTCTTCCCAGGCGAAGCGGAAGAAGCTCAGCACGCGCGACGGGTCCACCCCGAACGCCCCGTGTTCGCCCAGGTAGCGCATCCCCGCGATGTAGCGAAGGAAGTCGACGAGGCTGTCCGGCCGCGCGAACACCAGCCAGGGGTCCCGCGCCGAGAGGATGGGGACGAGGAGGATGGGCGGGCCCAGGGCGCCGCCTGCAGCAATGGCAATCCGGCCGGCGACGCCCTTCCAGCCCAAGGTTCCCGCGTGGACGACCACGAACCAGAGGAGCGCCACCCCGCTCAGGACTGCGGAGGGATGAGCCTGCCAGGACAGGCCCATGAGCGCAGCGGCAATGGTGAAGTCCCGGGGACGCCCGCTGTCATCCGCCCGGATCAGGCGCCACAGGAGCAACGCCAGGATCAGGTAATAGAAGGCGTAGACCTTCGCGTAGATCGCCGTCGACCAGAACGTGTAGCCGCCGGCCATCACGACGCCCGAGAGAATCGCACATTCCTCGACGGGCGCGCCCGACAGTTCCAGCGCGGCCCCGAAGATCTTCCCTCGGCTCCGGAGGAAGTCCCGCGTCGCCAGCGCGACGACCCCCGCCGCCGCCGCCGCGCAGAGGGACGAGAAGAGGTGAACCGCGAGCGTGAAATCCAGGAACCCCAGAATCCGGGTCCAGCCGTAGCAGAGGACCTCGTAGAGGGTGAAGCCGGGCGGGTAGAGGACGCCGAGTTCCTTGATGGCCGTCAGGTAGAGTCCGGAATCCTGCCAGTACGGGTGCTTCCCCACCGTCAGCAGCGACAGGCAGAGCGAGAGCGCGAAGGGCAGGCCCGGCACGACCCAGCGTCTCAGGTTCTGGGCATCCACGCGTCAATCACCTTGCGGCGCAGCTTCAGGCTCTCGGAGCGGGACACGAAGGCCGCCATCGCGGCCCAATGAAAAGGCGCCAGGATCTGCGCCCGGTTCCAGCCCGCCATCCGCGCACGGACGCACTCCCCGCTCAGGGTCGTGCCGCAGATCGACGGATCGTCGGTGTTCAGGGACATCGGCAGAGCTTCCTGGAGAATCCGCAGGCCCGGGTGCCGCTTCCACGAGCGGGCGGCTCCCGTCTGGACCTCGCTGGTCAAGCATACCTCGAAGTGGACTTGAAGTCGCCGGGCCAGGTCGACGACGCGCGGATTTTCAAGAACCCGCACGCCGTGGCCGATCCGCCGCGCGCCGAACGTCTCGATCGCCTCGCGCACATTCTCCGGACCGCCCGCTTCCCCGGCATGAATTGTCACGGGCAGCTTCAGCTTCTTGAAGAGGGGAAGGAACGGCCGCGCCGGGACGGCCTCGTTACCCGCGAGGTCCAGCCCCGAGAAGACCTTCGTTCCGCGGACCGCCCGCGTCGTCGGCTCGTTGCCCTTGATCCCGTAGTCCCGCCCGAAGGTCGCGATGAAGCGGACGTCCATCTTGGCGCGCCGCGCGCCGCGGGCGACCCACTCCGCCACGTCCTCGCCCTTGGCGCCCATGCGGCGGCCGAAGTGGGTGGGGCTGAAGCGGAGCTCCAGGTAGATCACGCCGTCCTTCTTCGCGTCCTCCGCGGCCTCGAAGGCGACGCGCTCGATCCAGTCGCGCGACGGATAAAGGCCGCGGTAGAGCTCGAACTTGGACAGGAAGCGCAGGAAGCCGGGCTTTTCCCCCTTCATGCAGGTCCGGCGGAGCAGCTCGCGCTTCGGGAACTCGATCCCGACGTCGCGGGCGAGCTCGACGAACGTGTTGAAGCGGACGCTGCCTTCGAGGTGACGATGGAGCTCGACCTTCGGGAACGAGCGGAAGTCCACTACTTGCCCGTGAACTTCGGCGGGCGCTTCTCGAGGAATGCGGCCGTGCCTTCCTTCATGTCCGAGGTCGTCGCGATCTGACCGAAGAGCTCCGCCTCGAGGGTCAGCCCTTCCGCCAGGGAGCGGTCCAGGCCGCCGTTGACGGCCTCGATGGTCAGGCGGACGGCCGCGGGGCCGTTTGCCAGGATCTTCTTCGCAAGCGCCCGGGCCTCGTCGAGGAGGGATTCGCGCTTCACCACGCGGTTGACCAGGCCGATGCGCCAGGCTTCCGCGGCGTCGATGGGCTCGCCCGTGAGGAGGATCTCGAGCGCGCGCCCCTTCCCGACGAGCCGGGGGAGCCGCTGCGTGCCCCCGTAACCCGCGAGGAGCCCGAGCTTCACCTCGGGCTGCCCCATCTTGGCCCCCTCGGCCGCCAGGCGGACCGTGCAGGCCATGGCGAGCTCGAGGCCGCCGCCGAAGGCGTACCCGTTCATCGCCGCAATGACGGGCTTGCCGATGGACTCCATGAGGAGCGTGAGCCGCTGGCCGCGCTGCGCCGTCTCCTTCGCGCTGCGAGCATCGAGCGACGCCAGGACGGCGATGTCGGCGCCCGCCACGAAGGCCTTCTCGCCGGCGCCCGTGAGGATGACGGCGCGGATCGAGGCGGAATCGCGGCAGCTTTCGAACGTCGTCGTCAGCCGCGCGATGACCTCTTCGTTGAGCGCGTTGAGCTTGTCCGGCCGGTTGATCGTGACAGTCGCGATCCCCTCTTGCTCGGAGAGCAGGACGAGATCGGCGCCCATCACTTCACCACGATGATTTTGACTTCCTTGAGCCGGATGTCTTCCTTGAGCGGCCGGTCGGTGTTCTTGTCCGTGTCGACCGCGCCGATCTGCTTCACGGCGTCCATCTTGCCCTCAGGCACCCGGCCGATGATCGTGAATTTCTTGTCGTGGGACTCCTGGCGCTTGAGGTCGATGAAGAACTGCGAGCCCGTGAAGCCGCCCTTCAGGTTCTGGGACATCGCGACCGTGCCGGCGTCGTGGACGGCCGTCTGGCCTTCCGCCTCCGACTTCACCGCGTAGCCCGCGTGGCCGAAGCCCAGATCGTAGGGGCAGCCCGTCTGGATCCAGCCGCCCTTGATGATCCGGTGGAAGTTCATGTTGTTGTAGAAGCCGCGATGCGCCAGCGACACGAAGCTCGCGACGTTGTTCGGCGCCTCCTCGGGGAGCAGGTCGATCTGGAAGTCGCCCTTGGAGGTGCTCACCGCCGCCGCCAGGCGGTTGCCGCCGTCGGCCGCCGCGCCCACCTTGAGGGACGTCGTCGAGGAGCGAACCTCCTTGTCGGAGCCCTTGTAGACCGCCGTGATCGACAGCGCACCCGTCTTGAGCGTGGGGATCCGGACGATGGTGGAGAGGGACTTCTTCGACTGGAGCGACACGCGCGCGGGGCCGATGCGGTCGACCAGGTGCGGGTCCGGCTTCAGGACGGCGTACGTGAACTGCTTCGTCTTGCCGGGCGCCGCCTCGAACGAGACGTCGAAGCTCAGCGAGCGCTCCTCGAAGACGAGCTCGGCGACCTCCACGGCCTTGTCGCCCCCGTTCGTCAGCGTGACGGCCGCCTGGACTTCGTCGCCCAGGACGTAGTCGGTCTTGTCCGTGCTCAGGGTGAGCGTCAGGTCCGACGGTCCCGCCGCCGGCGGCTGCTGAGCGAAGAAGAGCGCCGCGATTGCCAGTGCGACCTTAAGCATGAAAAGCTCCTTCAGAGGTCCCGTTTCGTTCGGGATATCAGGTATCAGAAGTCGGGCGGATGTTCAAGACATCTGACGCCCGACGGGGCGACCCTACGCCTATTTCTTTCGTTCCGAAACCGTCACTTTCTTGATCACGACCTCCTGCTCCGGCCGGTCCTCGTGGTGGGCGCCGCAGCAGGGCGTCGCCCCGCCCGACCGGAAGACCTTCCCGCACTTCTTGCACGGGCTGTGGTCGCTCTTGACCCGCTCGACCTCCTTGACGACCTCCTCGCCGGAGATCACCTGGCCGAAGACGGTGTAGTTGCCGTTGAGCTGCGGCACGGCGCCGAAGCAGATGAAGAACTGCGTCGTCGCGCTGTTGGGGTCGTTGGTCCGCGCCATGGATACGGTGCCGAAGATGTGCTTCGTCGTCGAAAACTCGGCCTTGAGGGGCGCCACGGGCTCCTTCGAGCCCTCCTTGGGCGCGCCTCCCTGCATCATGAAGCCGGGGATGATGCGGTGGAAGAGCGTGCCCTCGTAGAAGCCGCTGCGCGCCAGCTTCAGGAAGTTCTCCACGTGGTTGGGGGCGATCGACGGGAAGAACTCGATTGCGATGCTGCCGTGGTTCGTCTCGATCGTCGCGACCCAGTCGCGGGCCACATAGACGCGGACCTCGTTGGAGCTGGTCTCGCCGTACGACCAGCGAACCCGGTACCAGCCTTCGCGATTTTCCGGAATCTCCGGGAAGGCCGGGGCGACGTCCACGGTCCGGCCGAGGAAGCCCCCCGGCTCGAGGGTTACGGAGCGCTTCCCAATGCCCTTCGTCTTGCCGGTCGGCTTCACGGGCTTTCCGTCGGCGTCGAGAATCTCAAGCCCCTCGAGGTAGCTCGACGGCTCGTCGACGCTTGCGTCCTTGTCGCCGGCATTCTCGATCGTGAAGCGGAGGAGCATGCGCTGTCCGGGCCGGAGCACCTTCTCGGGCGCGTCGAGGGTGAGACGGACGCCGGCGGACTGCGACGCCAGCGCGCACGACAGCAGCAAGGCGACGGACGTGATCACTTCGGGTACTCGTAAAAGCCGCGGCCGGCCTTCTTGCCGTTGAAGCCGGCGGTCACCATCCGCCGCAGCAGCGGCGGCGCGGCGTACTTCGGATCGCGGAACTCCGCGAAGAGCGTGTCCATGATGTAGAGCGTCGTGTCGAGCCCGACGAAGTCGAGCAGCTTGATCGGACCCATCGGCATATTGCAGCCCAGCTCCATGGCCGTATCGATGTCTTCCTTGGTGGCCAGCCCGTGCTCCAGCGCGCGGACCGCCTCGCATATATACGGGACAAGGAGCAAATTGACGATGAATCCCGGCGTGTCTTTCGCGGTCACCGTGACTTTGCCGAGCGATTCGGCGAAGGTCTTCGCGGCCGCGTAGGTCTCGTTGCTCGTCACCTCGGGGCGGACGATCTCGACCAGCTTCATGATGGGGACCGGGTTCATGAAATGAAGGCCGATGAAGCGGTCCATCCGCTTCGTCGCAGCCGCCTGGGCGGTGATCGAGATGCTCGAGGTGTTGGAGGCGAAGATTGTGGACGGCTTGCAGACGCGGTCGAGTTCCGCAAACACTTTGCGCTTCTCGTCGAGGTTTTCGACGACGGCCTCGATGACCAGGTCGCAGTCCTTGAGCTCCGCCAGCGACGTGGTGCCGCTCAGATTAGCAAGCGTCTGATCCATCTGGGCCTGAGGGACTTTCCCGCGCTTCACGCCTTCCGCGAGGAAGTTCTTGATGCGGTCCAGGCCCTTCTTGAGGAACTCGTCGCTGATCTCCCGAACGATGGTCGGGACGCCCTTCTGGGCGCAGACCTGGGCGATGCCGGAGCCCATGAGGCCGCAACCGACAACGCCGACTTTCTGGATAGCCATGAGGGCCGCGATGATACCTCTTTTGCGGGGATGCGGGCAAGGGTTTGACGGGGGACGGAGCGCGGGATAGGCTAACCCGATGACCGAGACGCCCGACGATCGGCGGGCCCGGATCGCGGAGCTTTCCGCGGCCGTCGGCCTCCTGGCCTGGCGTGTCGCCGTCCTGCCCCTTTCCGGAGTCCTTCGGGACTGGGTCTGCGTCCTGGCGGTCTATTGGATCTTCACCATCTTCGCCCAGCGCTCCAAGGCCTGGCCCTGGGTGACCGTGGCCACCATCCTCTGGCTCGGCGGCGTCTACGCCGAGGGCCAGTTCCCCCACACCCTGGAAATCCTGGGGATCCGCTTGTGATCCTGGGCCTCCTCGCCATGCTGGCGGCGAACGTCGCCGTGACGCTCGGGGCAATCTCGATCACGCAGCGGATCTCGACCGGCCGCCGCTCGATGGACGCCGTGCTGGTCCTGCTGCTGCGCTACGTCCTGATCGCGACCGCGATCCTCGCGACCGGTCTGGCGCGCGGCCTGAACCCGATCGCCCTGGGGATCCTGGCGCTGCTGGGCCTGGCGGCGTGGGCGGCGCTCGGAGAATATCGCCGCCTTCCCCGACTCCACTGGCCCGACTTCGGTGGGGTGTTGTGGTTGAGCATCGTCGTCGTCGCCGGTCGGCTGCTCTGGCAGGTCTGGCTCTTCGCGCCCTACTCCGTCGACCCGCTGTCCTACCACCTGCCGAAGATCGCGCAGTGGATCCAGCAGGGCGCGCTGCTGCCCTACCCCGGCGCCGACGTGCGCGAAACGTTTCCGGCGGGCTTCGAGCTCCTGGAAACCTGGTGGTGCGTCTTCCTCCACCATGACGTGCTCATCGAGATGGCGGGCCTGGAGTTCCTGGCCCTCGGGGCGCTCGCCACGGCGGCGATGGCGCGCGCGGCCGGGCTGAACCCGCGGGTTTCCGCTTTTGCCGCGGTCCTCTACGCGGTCACGCCCGCGCCGGCCCTGCACGCCACGGGGTGCATGAATGACGGCCCCGTTGCGGCCGTCATGCTGGCGACTCTTGCGCTAGCGGCCGTTCGGGCCCACCCTCTCCTGATCCTGTCGGCGGCGGCCGTCGGGGTGGGCCTCAAGCCGACCTTCGCATCCGTGATCCCCGGCGTCGCCCTCCTCACGTTCTTCGAGCGTCGCACGCCGCTCCTGCCCGTCCGGGTGAAGGCCTGCGCGGTCACGCTGGCGGCGCTGGCGGTCCTGGCCGGGTCCTTCTGGTACGGCCTGAACGTGGCCCGCTTCGGCAATCCGCTGTATCCGGTGGGCAGTGTCGACACGGTCGGCAGGGCCTCGAAGAGCGGCGTGGGATTGATCGGTAGTCGCCTCAACGATCTCGTCGGACAGGCCGTCTACGATCATCGCGACCAGACCACCGTTCAGTTCATCCTCACCTCGGGCTGGGGGCTGCTGATGTTCGCCTGCGGCGGGGTTGCCCTGATCGCGATGACCCGCTCCAACGCCGCGCTTCGGAAGCTCGCCGCCGCCTTCGGGCTGACGCTCTTGATGGCGCTCGTGCTGGCGCCGTCGGGCTCCTTCTATTTGCGCTTCATCATGTTCGTGCCGGCCCTGGGCGCGATCGCGGTCGCGGCGCTCTACGAGCGCTTCCCCGCCCTGGGGCCGCTCCCCTGGGTCGCGGCCGTTCTCTGCTTCGTGTCCACCCTGCGGCCCGGCGATCTCCGGGATTCGGATGTTGAAAGCCTCCGGAAACAGGACTGGCGAACCCGATGCGCGGGCGAACGCTTCGAGTGGATCCCGGACGGGGAGACGATCCTCAGCCTTTCAGGCACCCACGACGATTCGAATGGAGTCTCTTACTCTCTCTACGGCCCGGGCTTCACGCGGCGTGTCGTCTATCTTCCCAGGATCGAGAGCCGGGAGGATCTCTTCGCCCAGCTGGCGAAGCATCAGGCGACGTGGATCTATAGTCAGGCGCGCAATGGCGACGGTCGCTCCCGAGGCATTATCCTTGAGGCGGCCAAGGATCGTCGCCTCGACGGCTGGCGCAATCTTCACCGGATTCCCCGGCCCTGAACATTCTACCCCCCTCACGGATTTAGGCCGATAAGACGTTATAATGCTTGCCGTGAGTCTGTCGCCGCGCCCCTTGAGCGTGGTGATCCCGTGTTATAACGAGATTTCCACGATCGCCCAGATCCTCCGCCGCGTGGCGGAGCAGCCCATCGTCCACGAGATCATCGTCGTCGACGACTGCTCCAGGGACGGCACCCGCGACATCCTCCGCGAGATCTCGGCCTCGTGGCCCGCGGCGCGCCCGCCGCTCAAGGTCATCTACCAGGCCGTCAACCGCGGCAAGGGCGCCGCCCTCCGCACCGGCTTCGGCCAGGCCAGCGGCATCCTCACCATCGTCCAGGACGCCGACCTCGAGTACGATCCGCGCGAGTACCCCAAGCTGGTCCAGCCCATCCTCGAGGGCGACGCGGACGTCGTCTACGGCTCGCGCTTCGCGGGCTTCCCCCGCCGCGTGCTCTACTTCTGGCACTCGCTGGGAAACCACTTCCTGACGATGCTGTCGAACATGGCGACGAACCTGAACCTCACGGACATGGAGACCTGCTACAAGGTCTTCAAGACCGAGATCCTCCAGGCCATCCCGCTCCGTTCCGACCGCTTCGGCTTCGAGCCCGAGATCACCGCGAAGATCGCCAAGCTCGGCTGCCGCATCTACGAGGTCCCCATCTCGTACCACGGCCGCAGCTACGCGGAGGGCAAGAAGATCGGCTGGAAGGACGGCGTGCAGGCGCTCTGCATCATCCTGAAGTACTGGCTCATCGACGACCTGGGCGTCGGCCGCGGCGAGCTCACGCTCAAGCTGCTCCAGAAGGCCAGCCGCTACAACGGCTGGGTCTATCAGATGCTGCGGCCCTACCTCGGGCGCGACATCCTGGAAGTCGGCTCCGGCATCGGCAACATGACCCGCTATTTCCTTAGGCACGGACGCGTGACCGCGTCCGACATCTCGCCCTTCTGCATCCGCGAGCTGACGCGCTCCTTCGCGGAGTACGAGACCGTGAAGGTGCGGCCGCTGGACATCAGCCGCAACTCGTACCCCGAGCTGGAAATCTACGACACGATCGTCTGCCTCAACGTGCTGGAGCACATCGAGAACGACGTCGTCGCCCTGAAGAACATGCACTCGCTGCTGAAGCCGGGCGGACGCCTGCTGCTCTACGTCCCGGCCAACCCGCGCCTTTACTGCGAGATCGACCGCGGGGTGGGCCACTTCCGCCGCTACGAGCTCGACGAGCTGTCGGACAAGATGAATCAGGCCGGGTTCCGGGTCTCGCACTCGCGCCACCACAACATCCTGGGGGCGCTGGGCTGGTGGATCAACGGGAAAGTCCTCGGGAAGAAGGCGATCAGCGCGACCGACGTCGGCGGCTTCGACATGCTGATGCCGCTCGTCAAGCTGCAGGATCGAATGGACTCGCGCTTTGCCCTGTCCATCCTCGCCATCGGCGAGAAGGGCTAGCGCGGTGAGCGAGCCGTCGGGCAAGCCCCTCCCTCCCTTTGTCTGGGAAGTCATCGCGGCCTCCCTCCTGATTGCGTGGCGCGCCTGGGCGTACGGCCTGTCCTTCCTCGTCGGCGACTGGTTCACGATCCTCTGCGGATACTGGATCTTCACGGCGCTCGCGTCCCGGACGCGCGCCTGGCCGGTCGTCAGCGGCCTCGTGATGACGGGCCTGCTCGTCCTCTATAGCTGGCGCCAGATGCCGCTCACCTGGACCACCCTGGGGTTCGGCCCATGATCCTGGGCTTCCTCGCCATGATCGTCGCCAACGCCGCGACGGTCCTGGGGGCGCGATCGCTGCTCCGCTTTGTCCGGGTCGGGAGGCCCGCGACCGACGCCGTCCTCTTCCTGCTCCTGCGCTTCCTTCTGATCTCCGCGGCCGTCCTCGTCGCCGGCGCCGCGCGGGGCCTGAACCCAACGGTCCTCGGACTCGCCGGCGCCGTCGCCCTCGCGGCGCTCGTCGCCCGCGGGCAGCATCGCGGACTCCTGCCGATCGAGCGTCCGGCCTGGGACCGCTGGATCGTCGCGGCCGTGGCGCTGCTGGCCCTCCGCCTGCTCCTGCAGGCCTGGTTCTTCGCACCGTACGCGGGCGACGCCCTCTACTATCACCTGCCCAAAGTCGCCGAATGGGTCCACGGCGGCGCCATCACCCGCGAGACAGGGGCGGACCTCCGCTCGCTGCACCCCGCGGGCTTCGAGGTCTATGAGATCTGGTGGACCGTCTTCCTCCATCACGACGTGCTCATCGAGATGGCCGGGATCGAGTTCCTCGTCCTGGCCGGCGCCGCCGCCTACGCCCTGGCGCGCGAGCTCGGATGGTCCACGAACGTGGCCGCCCTCTCGGGGCTGCTCTTCGTGATGACGCCGGGGCTCCACCTTCAGGCCACCGCGTGCCTCAACGACGGCCCCGTCGCAGCGCTCGTCGTCGCGACGCTGGCCCTGATCGTCGCGAAGGCGCATCCGCTGCTCCTGCTCCTCCCGGTCGGGCTCGGCACAGGCATCAAGCCCACGTTCGTTTACGCGCTGCCCGGGCTGGCGCTGACCTGGGTGCTGCTGCGGAAGAAGCCGGGCTCGCCGCTTCCGTCCGCGCGGCTGACCGCCGGCCTCGTCGCGACGGCGCTCGGCGTGGGCGCCGTGTGGTACCTGCGGAACTGGGCGCTCTACGGCAGCCCGATCTATCCCGTCGGCTGGGAAGGACTGAAGACTCCGACGGGCGGCCACCTGCAGCGCCTCGGACCGAGCCTGCGCGGGCTCCGGGAGAACCTGGCGTGCTTCCTGGACATCCGGGTCTACGACCGGGTGCAGCCCGCGGACCCGATCTGCGCGGGCAACTTCAACTGGGGTGCGGCAGCCTTCGCCCTGGGCGCCCCCGCGCTGATCGCCCTGCTCCGACGCGAGGCCGCGCTGCGCCCGATCGCGATCGGTCTGACCGCGTCCCTGCTCAGCGTGTTCACGCTCGTGGAGCTGGACCCGTGGTACGCACGCTTCGTCTTCTTCTTCCCGGTCCTGACGTCGCTCGCGCTGGCGCGGCTCTGGGAGAGCGAACGCTGGATCGCGGTGCTGGGCGGCCTCGCGCTCGCGTCCACGTTCCTGGCGAGCGGCGTCCCCGACTCGCTTCGCGAAGGGGCGCTGGCCGGACTGGCGAAGCAGTCCTGGTCCGCGCGCGCGGCGGACCCGCCTCCCAAGGCTTCGCTCGACGGATCGCCCGTCGGCTTCCTCTGCGAGAACTTCGGGAATGGATACAGTCTCTACGGGCCGGACTTCTCGCACCGCGTCGTCTACCTACGCGACGACGTTCTGGAGGATCTCCTCGCGCACGCGGAGCGGGAGCGGCTGAGCTTCTTCTATACCGACGCGGCGCTGCGGAAGAAGCTGCCCATGCTGGACGAAGGGGTCCGTCGCGGTCGGCTCAAGCCCTTCGCGGTCGGCGCATGGAAGGGCTACGAGATCCTGCCGGCACGCTAGCTCAATCCCGGAGCCTACTTATCCTTCTTGTAGGACTTGAGGACCGGGAGGACCTTGTCGGCGACGTCCGAAAGCCGCTTGGAGTCGTCCTGGATGGCCTGCGGGTCCTGCGGCGTGACGTTTCCGGCCCAGCGCACCAGGAGCGCGTCCCCGCGGGGGGCGATGTCGCCCGGGACCAGGCTCTTCGCGGCGGCATCCTTGAAGATCTGGCCCGGCCGGATCGGGTCCCGGCGGTCCTTCAGAAGGGCGACCAGGATGTCCTTCAGGCCGACGGCGAATTCCTTCATGGCCGCCGCGTCCGCTTTCTTGACACCCGCGCTGGCCTTCTCGAGGCGGGCAACGTCTTCCTGAAGCTTCGCAAAATCCATCGAATGATCTCCTGGAGTAGGCTCGGATTGGCCGATACTCTAACAAGCAGACGGCCCCAGGGTCAACGGAGAGGCGAATCCCGGCATCCCGGATCATGAAAAGTGAACGGTTTATGGGTTGCAGTCCCGGCCTCACCAGGGCCGTTTTCCACCTGACAAGAATTGTCACTCCCCGAAATCCGGCGACAATTTATGTCATTTTCCCATTTTTAAGTTCAAAACCCCCATTTCTCATGATAAGCTTCTCCGACTCAAGAGCTTAGATCGTACTCGCAGGGACCATTTGGCATGGGCCTTGCTTTACAGCGGATGGCTAAGAGGGGCGAAAGGAGGTGGGTGGCTCCCGCAGTACCGACGTAGGGAATTCAAACTGAAGATAATGGGGACTGGAAATTTCTAGGGAACATCTTTGGAGGGTACGTATGCGCAAGGGTAACAAGGGCTTTACGCTGATCGAACTGATGATCGTCATTGCGATCATCGCGATCATCGCGGCAATCGCGATCCCGGGTCTCCTGTCGTCGCAGCGCGCGTCGAACGAACGCAGCGCGTCGACGTCGCTGAAGACCCTGTCGACGGCCGAGGCCGATTTCCGGGCCAACGACCGCGACTGGAACCACGTGAACGACTTCTGGACGTACAACGTGTGCGGTCTGTACACCTGCACGAGCGCGGCGGTGTCCGGCAACGCGGGCGCCAACACCACCACCGACCCCTCGATCAAGCTGATCGAACTGTCGGTCGCGTCGGCGGATGCCGACAGCCTCACGGCGGCGTTCGGCGAGTATGCCGCGCTGAGCACGTTCGCGGTTCCTGCCGCGAAGGCCGGCTACTGGTACGTCTCCCTGGTCAACGACATGTCCGTTTCGGGCACGGTTGATCAGACGTACAAGCAGGACACGTCGGGCCAGCCCACGATGGGCAGCGTGCACAACACGTCGAAGTTCGGCTTCCTGGCGTTCCCCGACTCCACGTCGTCCGGCAAGTTCGTGTTCATCGTGAACGAGAACAACACGATCTTCCGCAGCGCGACGACCTCGGTGGTGAAGCCCTCGACGGCGACGCCCCCGGGCACGTTCACCGCGGCCCCCTACACGGATTGGCCGTCGGACACGAACCTGAAGTCCTACTGGAGCAAGCTGGACTAACGTCCACGCTTCCTCAAGGGCTATCCAAGCCCCCGGGCGGAAACGCCCGGGGGCTTTTCTTTTCCCCTCGAAGCGGTCGATAATATCTCCGTGATCCTCCTCCGGGTCCTGGGCCTTCTCCTCGCCACGGGCGGTTGCGGCGCCGTCGCGGCGGCCTGCGTGCCCGCCCTGGGGCTGGAATCCCGCAATGCCCGACTGCTCGCGTTCCTGCTGCTCTTCACGGCCATCCAGTCGCTCCTCATCCTGGCGGCCGGCCTGGCCGGCTTCCTGAGCGTCTTGCCGCTGACGATCCTGGGGAGCGCCGGAGGAGCCCTGCTGCTCCGCTCCCGGGGCGTCGGCGCCGCTCTCGCGCCGCGGATCCCCGACCGCACGGAGCTCCTCTTCGTCGCCGCGGCGGGCGTCGCCCTGCTCTCCCTCCTGGTCAAAGCCTTCCTGCTCGTCCCGTACACCGGCGACGCCCTGCAGTACCATCTGCCCAAGATCGCCGAATGGGTGCAGGCGGGGCGCTTCCGCTGGGGCATCAACCACGACCCCAGGGTCTGGTTCTCCGGAGGCTTCGAGCTCGTCGAGACGTGGTGGGTCGTCTTCCTCCACCACGACGCGCTGATCGAATTGGGCGGCCTCCAGATGGCTCTGATCGCCGTGGCTGCGGTCGCCACGCTGGCGGAGGCCTATGACGCGAGTCCGGGCCTCGCGGCCGTCGCGTACCTCTTCATCCCGGGCGTCCTGCTCAACGCCACCGCCTGCGGAAACGACCTGGCGAATGCCGCCCTCACCCTCGCCGGCACCGCGATGGTGGCGCAGGGCGCGCCCCGTGCCCTCCAGCTCTTCCCCCTGCTTCTCGCCGTCGGAGTGAAGGCGACGGGCGGCTTCGCCGCCGTCGGCGTCGTGGCTTACGCCGCGTTCCGGAAATGGCCGGGACGTCCGCTCCCGAAGGCCGCGTCGCTCGCGCTCGTCTCCTCGGGCATGGTCCTCGCGGTCTTCTGGTACGCCCGCAACCTCCTCGTCGCCGGCCACCCGCTCTACCCGTTCTACGGCAGTCACGGGGAGTTCACCTGGAGCCCGCAGCAGGCGGGCGTCGATATCCTCTCGCTTCAGAACAGCATCCAGGTGCTCGACCTTCGCATGATCGACCGGGAACCCTACGAATCGCTGAACCGCCTGAACGCCGGCTGGGGCTGGGCGATTCTGCCGCTGGGCTTCCCCGCCCTGCTGCTGGGTCTCCGCAGCGACCGCCGCCTGCTTCCCCTGCTCCTTTCCTTCATGCTCGCGGCCTGCGTCACGCTGGCTTGCGTCACCTTCGACGACTCCAACCTCCGCTTCATCCTGTGGTTCCCCGCGCTCTTCGCCCTCGCGCTCGCGCGCCGTCCCACGCCCCTCTGGACCGCCGCCGTCCTCCTCGCCTGCGCGATCAACTTCGCGGCGACGCTGTCGCCCTCGGAGCGGCACCACTCGGACCACCTCCGGCCGCCGGCAACCCTGCCCCCCGCAGAGCCCGTGGCGGTCGTCTTCGACCAGGCCGCATCGTCGTACCGCCTCTACAACCGCGACTTCAGCCGCCGCGTCTTCTACCCGCGCTCGATGGAGGAACTCCGACGCTCCGGCGCCCGCTTCGTCTACATGGTCGGCACGCCGACCTGGGCGGAGCCCATCCACCGCTGGCCGTCGATCGCAAAGGGTTACTATGAAGTACCGTGAGCTGCTGCCCGCCGTCCTGGTGCTGGCGCTCCGGCTGTTCCGGGAATCCCCGCGTCAGTGGGCGGGCGATTGGATCGCCGTGCTGGCGCTGCTCTGGATCGCGATCGTGCTGACGAAGGAAGACTCCCGGTCGCGGCGCTGGGCGCTGGCGCTGTCCTGCGCGTGGCTTACGGTGATCTACGCGATCCACCAGGGGCCGTGGACCTTCCGCTTCGGCGGCTGATCAGCGCCGCTCCCACTCCGTCCCCATGTTGTCGTCGCTGATCAGGCTCTGACTCTCGAAGCGGCGCAGCAGCGGCTCGCGTGCCTCGACCTCGGGAACGAGTCCCCGGATCGCCTGCTCCGCCCGATCGCGATCCGCGGGATCCGAGGCGTTCAGGACGACGCCCGTGCCGCGCGGGTAGCGGAACAGTTCCTCGCGGAGCCGCGAGGGATCGAAGGGGATCGGCGAGTCGCTGACCGCCAGAAACCCCATGATCCGCAGGGCGTGGTGGAATGTCGCGGCCCCCGTCTTGAGGACCCTCTCGGACCCCGTCGTGTTGTAGTAGTAGATCCCACCGTCGTTCAGCCGGGAGCGGATCAGCTCGAGGAACTCCCGCGAGAGCAGGTTCGTGGCGTTCGAGCGCCAGTGGAAGGTCGCGTTGGCGACGATCAGGTCGAACTTCCGGTCGCGGTTCCGCACCAGCCAGCGGCGGCCGTCGTCGATCTCGACCCGCACCTTCGGGTTCTGGAGGAGCCCGGCGACGTCCGGGTACTGCGGCAGCAGCCGCAGGTAGCCCGGGTTGATCTCGATGACCGTCAGCCGCTCCAGTCCGGGGTGCCGCGCCAGCACCGACGCCCAGGATCCCGAGCTCAGCCCGATCATGAGGGCTTCGCGGGGCGCCGGGTGCAGCACCGAGAGGGCGTAGCAGCGCAGGATCGTGTTCTTGTCGTTCGTCAGCGACGTGTTGAAGGCGCCGTCGTAGATGCCGCCGCCGAAGATCTGGCCCTGCTGGTTGACCGTGATGACGCCGCTTTTGGTCTCCACCACGTGGGCGAAGCGGGCGCCCGGGTCGTAGCGTCCCTTCAGCTGCAGCTTCTCGTAGATCGTCTCGAAGGGACGGCGCCCGAGCAGGCCGCAGACCGCCCCCAGCGCCACCACGACGACCGCCGCGACGATGCGCTTCGCCGGCGCGTCGAACGCGAGGATCGCTGCCGAGAGCGCGAGCCCCAGCATCCCGAGCAGCACGTGGAGCCCGCCCAGCGTCAGATGGTCCATCAGCACGAACCCGGTGACCAGGCTGCCGGAGGTCGACCCGAGGATGTTCGCCAGGTAGACGTACGAGACGCGGCGGCCGACGCGGGCGTCGGGATCGATCCACGCGTGGGTGACGAGCGGGAAAATCGCGCCCAGGCCGGCCGCCGCCAGACCGACGCCCCAGAGCCCGTGCTTCCAGGAGACGTCCCGGGTCGCCAGCCATCCCAGCAGCGGCACCACGAGGAAGCCCGCGAGGTTGGCCGCGAGGGACCAGCGGAAGAGCACTCCGAGCAGTCCGGCCCGCTCGCCGCGGCAGACGCGGCGCGCCGCCAGCGCCCCGAGGGCGAGCCCCGCGAGGTACGCGCTCAGCATGAGCGCGAAGGTCTCGGCGCGTCCCTCCGACATGAACGAGAGCGCGCGGTACCAGACGATCTCGTAGGAGAGCGCCACGAAGCCGGACAGGAACGACAGGACGGCGGCGCGGCTCACGCGCTCCTCCGGGACGCGGCGTGCGCGCCGAGGACGGCGGCGGCGACCAGCAGGTTGATGACCGCGGCCAGCATGACCGCGCGGTTCTGCCCCAGCGCGCCCAGGATCCAGACGCCGGCCAGCAGCGACCCGGCCGCCGAGCCCAGCGTGTTGATGAAGTACAGCATGCCGACCGAGCGCCCCACGTTGCCGGATCGGCGGACCAGGTAGGCCACCAGGATCGGCAGCGTCGCCCCCATGAAGAGCGTGGGGATCAGGACCGCCACGAACGCGATGATCCCGATCTCCGCGCCCCGGGCGCCGGACGTCACGGACGCCATCCAGGTGAAGAGCGGCATCGACACGAGCCCGAAGCCGCCGATGCCGAGCTCGACCAGTCCGAAGAGGACGGCCAGGGGCCGCCGGGAGCGCTCCGAGATCGCGCCGCCCGCGAGGCTGCCCAGGCCGAGCCCCAGCATGAAGGCGGTCACCACCATCGTCACCGACTCCGAGCTGGTGCCCAGCAGCCGGAACAGGGAGCGCTGCCAGACCAGCTGGTAGAGGATGGCCGCGAAGCCGGAGATGAAGAAGACCGAGTAGACCGCGGGCGCGGGAAGGCGTTCGGCGGGCGCGTCCTCCGACGGGGGGCCCAATCAGGGCTCCCGGCAGAGAAGATCGCAGAGGCTGCGGACCACGATGTCCTGGGCGGCCAGCGCGTGCTCTTCGGCGGGCGTCGGCGTCCCATGCGTTTCGCGGACGACGCTGTAGTGCGCGAGGGCCAGGAGGTACCACTGGAGAATGCCTTCCATCTCGGCGCGGGCCGCCTTCTCGCGGGTCCCGAGGTCGGCGGCCCGGGTGCCCTCCTCCAGGTGGCGGCCGGTCTCGTACTCCGCGAACTTGCGCGCGTCCGCCGAGGGCTCCAGCGGCTCCGTCCCGCTGCCGAGCTCGCTCGCGCGCGTGGACGCGGCGCCGGACCGCTTCCGCCAGAGCCGGACGGCCTCGGGCGAGAGCGCCTCCTTGTCCGCGAACGCGCCGGCCGCCGCGGCGAAGCGCTCCAGCGACAGCGCGGCCTCCTTGCGGGAGGCGGATTCGCCGAAGAGCGAGGCGATGGACAGCAGGACGATCTTCCGCAGCGGCTCGCCGAGGTGCCCGGGGAACGACGAGCGCGACAGCACCGGGTTCTCCGCCCGTTCGCGGAAGTGGGCCGCGAGCCGGGCGGCCGACTCCGCCTTGTAGGCCGGCGTGCCCCCGTGCGAGAGCACGTCGATGTCGGCCGCGTCCGCCAGCGCCAGCAGCGTGGGCGAGCCCGTCGACTCCAGCTCCCGGAGGCGGTTGTAGATCCGCGCCCGGCCCATCATGGCCTCGAGGTCGTTGCGCGACGCGATCGAGTCCAGGAGGGAGCGCAACTGTGCGGGCGTCTTCGCGCCCTCGAGCGGCACCGCGGGCGCGCTCTCGGGCCCCGAGGAGCACGAGAGCAGAAGCGCCAGCAGCGGCGCTACCAGCCCTCGTCGCCCAGCAGCTTCACGAACACGCACGAACAGATCCTCTCCCGAGTCACGCGTCCCTGTCCCCGGCGGACCAGCAGCAGTTCCTGGGTTTCCTCCCCGCCCACGGGGATCACCATGGATCCGCCGTCCTTCAGCTGCTCGACCAGCGAGACCGGCATCGTCGGCGCCCCCGCGGTCACGATCACGCGGTCGAAGGGGGCCTCCTCCGGCCAGCCCCGCGACCCGTCCCCCACGCGATAGTGGACCCCGGGATAGCCCGCGCGTTCCACGGTCTCCCGGGCGCGCTCCGAAAGCTCGGGCAGACGCTCGATGGTATAGACGTTCGCGCCCAGCGCTTTGAGCACGGCCGTCTGATACCCCGAACCGCTGCCGACCTCCAGCACCTTCTCGCCGCCCTGCAGCGCGAGCGCCTCGCTCATGCACGCGACCATGTAGGGTTGTGAAATCGTCTGACCCTGACCGATCGCGACGGGGTGGTTCTCGTAGGCCTGGTCGATCACGTCGTCGGGCACGAAGAGATGTCGGGGGACCCGGCGGAAGACGTCGAGCACCCGCGGGTCGCGGATGCCCTGACCGGCGAGCTGGTCCTCCACCATCCTGTGGCGGAGGGACTCAAACCGTTTCTCGTCGAGAATCGAAAACATCCGCACTCCCCTGTAACCCCTACCCTTAGAACGCCGGGTGGCTCCGGAATCCGCCGCCAATTTTAGCCCGGCGTCTCGACTTCCTCGACCCGCTTGATCTTGAGCTTGAGGATTTTCTTGGTACCGTCGGTGATCTTGACCTCGTCGCCGATGCGGTAGCCCACCACCCAGACGATCCGCTTCCCGTCGGTCAGGATGGGCACGCGATCGCGGACGGCCTTCGGGACCTTGTTGTCGATGAAGAATTTCTTCAGCTTGGTGCTCCCGCGCGAGCCCAGCGGGATGAAGTGGTCCCCGAACTTGCGGAGGCGCACCACGAGCGGCCCCGCGAGCTTCTCGTAGTCGATGATCTCCTCGGTGTAGTCCTTGTTCTTGATGTAGTCCTTCAGGCCGACGATCTTGCCCTCCTGGACCTCGGCGTCGATTTCCAGGTTCAGCTTCTTGATCACCGTCCGGCCCGGGACCTTGATCTTGCGATGGGCGAACTTGATCGGCGGCGGCGGCGCCTTCGGATGCGCGATCTTGAGGATGTAGCCCTCGCGGCGCGCCTCGAGGCCCCGGGGCAGGCGGATCGCCTTCTGGTACCCGTGCTCGCCGCAGAGCGAGATGATCTCGAGGTAGTGCTCGAAGTTCAGTTGCGGCACGCGGCCCAGCACCGTCTTGACCGCGCGGTCGATGATCAGGGTCTGGATCGCCGGCGGCAGCTTGGAGAACTCCTCCACCGAGAGGCAGACTTCCCCCTCGCCCGAGATCATCTTCGTGTTCTCGTACACCTCGTTGGCGATCTCGCGCAGGAGCAGGTAGAACGAGCCGGAGGTCTGCCCGAGCTTCACCAGCGCCATCTTGACGCGCGGGTTGAACTCGCTCTCGAGCATCGGGAAGAGCTTGTGCCGGATCTTGTTCCGCGTGATCGACGTATCGAAGTTCGAGAGGTCCGTCTTGTACGCGATGCCCTTCTCGCGGAGGTAGGTCTCGATCTCGTAGCGCTCGATCTCGATCATCGGGCGGACCACGAAGAGGTCGGCCTTCTTGGAGATCACCCGGATGGGCGCCATCCCCTTCAGGCCGCGCAGGCCCGTCCCGCGCAGGATGCGGTGCAGGATGGTCTCGGCCTGGTCGTCCAGGTTGTGCGCGAGCGCGATCTTCTGGGCGCTGATCTCCAGCGCGACCTTCTCCAGGTAGCCGTGGCGCACCTCGCGCCCGGTCTCCTCCAGGGTCTTCTTTTCCTTCTGCTGGATGGCCTTGACGTCGACCTTGGTCGAGTGGTATGGCAGCTTGAACTTCTCCGCCAGCCCCTTCACGAACTCCTCGTCCTCGTCGGACGCCTTGCCGCGGAGGCCGTGGTTGACGTGGGCGACGTGGACCTTCCAGGCCATCTGCTGGACTTCGTTGAGCTCCTTGAGGATGTGGAGCATGGCGACGGAATCGGGGCCGCCGCTCACGGCGCAGAGAAGGGTCTCGCCCTGGCGGATCAGGTCGTACCCTTCGATGGTCAGGTACACCTTCTTGAGGATGTTCACGGAGTCTCTTCTTCTTTAATTATACCGCGTAAGCCCCGGATTATAGGCCGGGGGACCCGGCGTACAAGGGATTTCCGGGCTCCGGGGCCCGCTCCCTATTTCTTCCCGTCCGGGATCGCGAAGGTCTCGTCGGGGATCTCCGCGTCGAGGACGTAGTCCTGGTACAGCTCGGTCGAGGTCGCCTCTCCCCCGTTGTCTTCGCCGAACGTGATCTTCAGGCTCCTCTGGAGCGGACGCAGGGTGCCGGCTTCGTAGCTCAGGGTCCCTCGGATCTTGATCGCCATCGGGTTTTCGATCATCAGCCGGTACGAGATCTTCCTCGTCGTCCCCTCCGCGGGCAGTTCCTTGAACTCGCCCACCTTGATGACGTCCATCATGTCCTCGAGATTCGCCTCCTTCGAGGTCACCGTCATGAAAACGCAGGAGGGCCCCGCCCGGGAGGCGAAGCGGCACACCGCGGCCGCCAGGTTCTCGGGCGTCTCGAGCTCGTGGGGTTCGTTCAGGGCACTGGAACGCAGCTGCATCCGCTTGCCGTTGGAGATCATCGTGTAGGTCAGGTTCAGCAGGTTGCTGCGGTTGTCCCCGGAGAGGTGCACCTTGTTCCCCTTCTTGAGGAGGAGGACGCCCTCGTGGCTGCTCTTGTTCTCGATCCGGGGGCCGTGGGTCACGGATTCCAGCTTGAACTTGATCCGGACCGTCCTGGCCTGGGTGAGCGTGTCCTCGATCTTCTGGAACTGGGCCGCGGCCTGGTCGCTGCTGATCCGGTCCAGGATCTCCCGGCAGCGGGCGGCCACCTCGGGGTCCTTGTCCTCGAGCCCCTTCTTCAGGGCCGGAACGGCGCCCTCCCCCCGCTTCTGCAGGCGGAGCACCGCCTCCTCGCGGATCTTCGCCGAGTCGGAGCGGAGATGCTCGAGGAGTTGCTCGACGGGAGTATCCTGCACGAGCAGCAGGAGCGCCAGGAGCGCGTGAAGGCTCATCCCCTGGAGTGTACCCCGGGGGGCCGGATCAGCGGCGGGATTTGATGTGCGAGAAGTACGGGGATTTCGACTTTTCGTAGAGCAGCCGTCCGTTGACGAAGGTCATCTCCACGAAGGTCCGGTAGTCGAAGGGATCCCCGTCCATCACCACCAGGTCGCCGTCCTTCCCTTCCTCGATCGAGCCCACCCGGGTGTCCACCCCGAGGATCTCCGCGGCGGTGATCGTGATGGACTCCAGGGCCGTCTGATCGTCCAGCCCGCCCCGGATCGCGAAGGCGCCCTCGAGCGGCAGCGTCTGGAGGTCGCGCCCCAGGATGCCGCCCGTGCCGACGTTCTCGTTGGGCGGCAGCAGCGCGAACTTCACGCCCGTCTTCCGGAAGATGGCCGCCTGCTCGATCGACGAGCCCCCCGGCTTCGCGGACTGGCGGGGAGCGTGCGCCTTCGCGCGCGGCTGCATCAGGCAGTACGCTCGGGCCCGGCTGATCTCGTCCGCGATCGTCCAGCCCTCCACGACGTCCGTCAGCACCGCCTTGAACTTGAACTCGTTGACCAGGTCGAGCGCCCGGCGCAGATCGTCCGCATAGCCGGCGGCCATGCGGCCCGGGATCTCGCCCTTGAGCAGCTTTACGTAGGTCTCCAGCGGCCCCGCGGCTTTCGGCGGCGTCTCGCCCGCCTTCAGCTTGTTCTCGACGCGGCGCTTCTCGAAGTCGCGCTCTTTCTCGATGTGGGCCCGCGCCTTCAGGAGGTTCTCGCGGAGTTCGTAGACCTCCGAGGGATTGCCCGTCATCCAGGACGCGAGCGAGATGCTCGCCGGCTCGGCGAGCAGCATGCCGTCCAGCGTCCCGTAGCTCATCTTGATCACCGCCCCCGGCGCCTGCGGCGGCGCGCCGCCGCCGAAGAGCCCAGCGCCCCCGCCGCCGGGCTCCACGAACGCCGTCGTGAGGCCCCCCGACAGCGCCAGCTTGATCGACTCGCTGTAGGGGTCGAGGGCGTCGGCGATCTTCCCCGTTCCCGTGGAGAGGCCCAGGTTGTGCGCGAGCACCGCCACGAAGCCCGGCAGGATCCGCTTGCCGCTGACGTCGATCTTCGTCGTGCCCTCGGGCAGATCGACGGCGACGCCGACCTTGAAGATCTTGTCGTCCTTGAGGAGCACGGTGCCGCCCTTCAGGACCCCTTTGGTCACCGTGACGACGTCGCCCCCGACCAGCGCCGTGTAGACGGCCTTCTTCTCCGGCTTGGGAGGCGCCGCTTCGGCGGGCTTGGCCGCCTCCTGCGTCAGGACCAGGCAGAGCATCCAGGCGATCATGTCATTCCCCGCGATAGACCGGCACGCCGTTGATGTAGACCTCGCGCAGCCGCGACTGCGGCGACAGCGGATCGCCGCTGAAAAGCAGGAGGTCCGCGTCCTTGCCCGCCTCCAGGGAGCCGACCCGCTTCTGGATCCCCGCGATCTCGGCGGGCACGATCGTCACGGCCCGCAGGGCCGCCTCGAGGGGGAGCCCGTACTTGACCAGCTCCGCCACCCGGAACAGCCAGCCCTGGAGCGACTCCGGGGCGTCCGACATTGGCGCGAGCGCCAGCTCCGCCCCGGCCTTCACCAGTTCCGCCGCCGTGTTGACGCGCTCCCGCGTGTACGGCGCGAAGGCGACCAGGGGCCTCAGAATGACCCGGGCCTTCCGGGAGCCGAGCTCCGCCGCCGCCTTGTACACGTCCGGCGACGCCGCGAAGGTCAGGCGGGGCTTGAACTCCGCAAAGGACTCCAGGACCTGCCAGAAGTGCAGCAGCTCGGCGGGCCCGGGCACCTCGACCACGGCCGGGAGCTCGCCCTTGAGGACCTTCGCCAGGACGGCCCCCTTCTCGTCGGGCTTCAGCGGGGGCGACTTCTTCTCGCCCTCGATCGCCTTTCGTCCCGCCTCGAGGGCCTGCCGCAGCCCGTCCTTGCCCGCGGTCCCGGGCTGGAGGAAGATGCGGAGCCCGGCGGACTTCTCGACCACCTGCTCCTCGCGGGTCCATCCCGAGGGCTTCATCGCCACGGCCTGGCCCGCGACCCCGGAGCCGGCGGGCTGCAGGACGAGAGTGGTCACGCCGCAGCGCGCGGCCGTTCCGAATGCGTCGGAGGAGGGATTCAGTTCGTCGAAGGCCAGCTGCTGCGGGGCCGAGCCGGTCGAGCCGGGCAGATCCGCGAGCCCGAGGCGCGAATACGGATGCACGAGCCCGGGGAACGCGACGAGGCCTCGGCCTTCCACGATGCGAGCGCCCGCGGGCGCCTTCACGTCCGCCCCGAGGGCCGCAATCTTCCCGCCCTTGATCACGATCGTTCCCGACTCGATCGTGCCCTGCGTCACCGTGAGGATCCGGAGGTTGGTCAGTGCGACCGTCTCCTCGTCGGCCTGTTGAGGAAGCGCCGCCAGGACCAGGAGCGCGAGCGTTTTCACCAGCCGCCTCCGAAGGTCACGCGGCGACCTTTTCGCTCGTCGTAGGCCACCTTCCCGCCGATCATCGAGACCAGCGGCCGGTTGCGCACGTCCAGCGGATTCCCGGTCCAGATCACGATGTCGGCGTCCTTGCCCGCCTCCAGGGAGCCCAGGCGCTGGTCGATCAGGATCGCCTTCGCCGGCTCGATCGTGACCGCCCGCAGGGCCGCCTCCTCGGAGAGGCCCAGGCGGACCGACATCGACGCCTGCACAATGAGCTCCTCCTCGGGAACGACCGGCGAATCCGTGTTGATCGACAGCTTCTTCACCCCGGCGTCAAAGTACTTCGAGGCGATGCCGTAGCACTTGCCGTCCTGGACCATGATGGTCCAGTCGTAGGTCCGGGGCCCGATGTTCGCCGGCAGCTGCCGCTTCGCGATCTCGGGCGCGGACTTGTAGCCGCCGAACTCGCCGTGCGAGACGATGCACGGGATCTTGTACTCGTCGTGGAAGATCCGCACCGTCGCCATCACGTCGCGCGCGTCCGCGGTGTGGATGATGACGGGCCACTTCCCCTGGAAGAGGCCGCGCATCAGCTCGAGGTCCTCCCGCTTCTTCGGGCGGGGCTTGCCGTCCTTCTCGTGCGCGGTCCAGGCGTCGTTGTAGGCGCGCGCCTCGTCCAGCACCTGCCGAAGTCCCCACCACATGCCCATGCGGGACATCCCCAGGTCGCCGCCCATCCGCTCGGGGTTCCAGGCCTGCGCGACCTTCATGGCGCCCGGGAAGCGGATGATCAGGTCCTCGATCGTCCTGCCGCCGCCGGTGTGCATCAAGGTGCCGAAGCCCGAGATGTTCGTTCCGCTCCCCGGGATGTAGTTCACCGTCGTCACGCCCCCGGCCAGCGCGTCCTTCAGCAGGTCGCTCTCGGGGTCGATGGTCGCGCGCGTCGAGAGCTCGGGGTTGAGCGGGTGAACCATCTCGTTGATGTCGCGGAGCCCCGCGCCCGCGATGTGGCAGTGCAGGTCGATGAGGCCCGGCGTGGCCCAGGCCTCGGGGAAATCCAAGACCTCCGCCCCCTCCGGGATCTCGAGGTTCCCCACCGCCTTGATCTTGCTCCCTTCCACGAGGATCACCCCGTGGTCGAAGGTCTTCTCGGCGGCCGTAAAGATCTTGGCGGCGCGGATCGCGACGACCCGCGGCTTCTCCTGGGTGGAGAAGAGAGGGACCGCCAGGACGGACGACAGGACGAGCGCCGCGGCGATCCTCATCAGGGAGCCTCGTACACGATCTTGCCGTCCACGATCACCATCTTCACGCGGCTCGAGGGCGCGAACGGATCCCCCGTGAAGAGCACGAGGTCCGCATCCCGCCCGCGCTCCACGGAGCCCAGGCGCGAGTCGAGCTTCAGCATCCGCGCCGGGTTCACCGTCAGGGCCTTGAGCGCATCGAAGGGCTCCAGCCCGTTCCGCACCGCGTAGGCCGCGAGCAGCGGGAGCTGGGCCGACGCGCTCGCGCCGCCGGTGGCGAAGGAGAGCGTGACGCCCTGCGCGGCCAGGACCTCCGCGGCGTTGATCTTCGCCCCGCGCCGGTCCCGCAGGAACTCGGGGCCCAGCGCCAGCGAAGCGCCTCGCGCAAAGGCCGAGTCGCCCGCGAACGCCGCATCCTCCGCCCCCGCCAGGATCAGGTCCAGCCCGTGGTCCGTCCGGAAGGCCTTCACGGCGTTCTCGACCGCCGTGAGGTCCCGCGCGACCACGATGGCAGGGATCTCCTTGGCAAAGAGCTTGCGGTACGGCTCCAGGGCCTCGTCCTTCTTGGGTTCCTTCAGTTCCGGCTTGCTGGCCACGGGGAGCGGCTCCCGGCGGCACTCCAGCGTGCCCTTGCGGAGCGCCGACGCCCAGGTTCCCTTCAGGTGATCGGGCCCCTGGACCTTCAAGGCGAACTCAACCTTGGCGGGCTTCGCCTGTTCGAGCTTGAGATCGCCCTGGTCGAAGGTCCCTTCCAGCGCCTCCGCGGTCCCTCCGCTCGCCGGCGCCTGCAGCGTCCCGCTGACCTTGTTCGTCGCAGCGTCGAGCTTGAGCTCGAGGACGAAGTCCACCTTCGCCGGCTGCTCGGGGCTTTCGAGCGCCCCCTTCCAGGTCCCCGTGACGGGATCCCGCGCCGAGACGGGCTCGCGCTTGTTCCGCTCGTAGGCCTCCCAATCGTCGTGGTACTTCCGTCCCGCGGCCAGCTGGTCCTTCAGGGCCTGGTAGCCCGCGGTCCCGCCCTGCGCGCCGAACTTGAGGGCGGCCACCTCGCGGACGACGACCGCCTTCCCGCCGAGCTTGATCACGCTGCAGACCCCGGACGTCTCGGGAGCCAGGACGACGCTCGTGACGCCGGCGGCCGCGACCGCACGGAATGCCGGGTCCTCGGGCTGGATCAGCGACGACGGCGCAACGACCGTCGTGCCGGGAACGCCGGAGCTTCTCGCCCGGCGCAGCCCCGCGTCCGTCCGGTCGAGGTGGAAGCCCAGGTGCGACCCGAAATCGATGAAGCCCGGCACCACGGTCAGGCCCGTCGCGTCGATGCTGCGCGCGTTCGGCGGGATCGGGCGCCCGCGGCCGACGTAGGAGATCTTCCCGCCCTCGACGAACACGAGCCCGTCGGGCAGAATCCCCTGCGTGACCGACAGGATCCGCCCGCCCTTGATGGCCAGGAGGTCGCGCGCCTTCCCCGACGAATCCCGCAGCGCCCGATACGTCTGGATGTCCGCTTCCTTGCGCTCGAAGACAATGTCCCCGCCGACCATCACCCGCCGCACCGATGCGCCGGGCGCGAACGGCTCCGCGCTCAGGAAGACGAGGTCCGCGTCGCGCCCCTTGGCGACGGAGCCCACGCGGTCCCCGACGCCGAGGATCTCGGCCGGCGCGAGCGTCACCGCGGCCAGCGCGTCCTTCTCCGACAGGCCGTTCCGGACCGCGGCCGCCGCCAGGAACAGGAGATCCTTCGGGGTGGCGTCGTCCGGCGCGATCAGCGCGAAGCGGACGCCCGCCTTGGCCAGCGTCGCGGCGCCCTCCAGCGTCCCCGTGGCCTCCAGGCCGGGGCGCGACGCGTCGCCGGAATCCCGGCGGCCCGGCGCGTAGGCGGCGTTATACAGGACCGGGACCTTGCGTTCCGCGAGGAGCTCGGCGACTCTCGGGGCCTCCTCCGCGTCGATCAGCACCAGCTTGGCCCCCGCTTCCTCGGCATAGAGCAGCGCCTTCACGAGGTCGTCCTCGTTGTGCGCCTGCACGAAGAGCGGGCTCTGCTTCACGCCCGCGCGCCGTAGCGCCGCGAACTCGCCCATGCGCGACGACGGGTACTGCCGCCGGGCCGGCCGGATCGGGTGGTCCGCCGACGCGGGCACCGGGGGCGTGTAGAGGGTCGGCGGATTCTTCGACTGCTCGCCCAGCGTCACCCGGACCCCGAGCCGCGCCGCAAGGGTCCTGGCCTCGGGGCTACGGCCGGCGGTTTTCACGACCGCGCCCTGCCCCGAAAGAAGGCGCCGCGAGCCGGGCGACAGGTACGCCGCGGTGACCCCCGCGGAGAGCTGCCGCCAGTTCGAAGCATAGAAGTCGTAGCCGTCGATGGCCCGCACGTCCACCGCGATGGATTCCTCGGCGTCGCGGCCCGCATCGGCCACCGACGTCTGCGCGTCCACGAGCCCGGGGATGACGACCTCGTTGTCCGCCTCCACGAGCGTCGCGCCGCGCGGAATCTCGCCGCCGGCCCGTACGTCGACGATCTTGCCCTCGCGGATCACGATCAGGCCGTGATCGATCGGCGGCCCGGACACGGGATAGATGCGCCCCGCGCGGATCACGGAGACCGGAGCGTTGCCTTCCTGCGGAAGGGCGACCGCAGCGAGGGCCAGCAGGAGGAGCGGCCAGTGCCTCACTTCTTCACCTCCAGCACCCGCTTCAGCTTTTCGTCCTTCGCGCGCTCGTAGACGGTCTTGCCCTCGATGAGGACGAGGTCGACCCAGGTCTGCGCATCCAGCGGATCGCCCGTGAGGACGACCACGTTCGCGTCCTTGCCCTTCTCGATCGAGCCGATGCGGGCCCCGAGTCCCAGGATCTCGGCGGGGGCCAGCGTCGCGGCTCGCAGGGCCTCCGCCCTCGAGAGCCCGTTCTTCACGGCGGTCGCCGCCTGGAACCACAGGTAGCTGCTGCCGTGCGGCAGCGCGTCGGTCTGGAAGGCGAAGCGCAGGCCCGCCTTCGCAGGCGCCTCGCCGCCGAAGCGCCGCACTTCCTCGTGCCGCTCCTCGTCGGTCTCCCAATATTCCAGCTCGGGGTCGAGCACGACCTCATAGCCCTTCTTGGCGATGTCGGCGGCGGCCTTCCAGCCGTCCCGCCCCAGGACCAGCTTCGCCTTGAATTTGAACGCGTCCGCGAGCTCCATCGCCCGGTGCACGTCCGACGCCGTCGGGCAGTACACGAAGGCGGGCAGCAGGCCCTTCAGGAGCCGCGCCAGCGGCTCACGGCGGGCATCCGGCTCCGCCTTCTTGTCCTTCAGGGCCTCCGCGGCGTCCTGCAGCTCCTTCCGGAGCGCCGCCACGTGGGCCATCCGGCTCACGCCGGGGCGCGGCCTCAGCGAGATCTTCAGCGCGACGTTCTTCACGAGCATCATCGATTCCGTCGTCACGCCGACGGGACGGACCACGCAGCCCTGGCCGCCGATCATCGTGTCGTTGCCCGGCATCACCCCGAGGGTCGTGACGCCCTGCCGCAACGCATCCTCGTAAAAGGGGTCCACGGGGTTGATCGAGTCGAACGTCGAGACGAAGGGCACGCTCGCCAGGCGCTCGTTCGGACGGTCCGTGCCGCGGAAGGTATGCGCCTCCACGAAGCCCGGGACGACGACCTTCTTCGACCCGTCGATCACCCGCGCGTCCCAGGGGATCTCCAGATCCTTGCCGACCGCCTCGATCTTCCCGCCGCGCATGAGGATCACGGCGTTCTCGAGCTCGGGGCCGCTCACCGGGATGACGCGCGCGCCCTTGATCGCGATGGCGGCGTCATCCGGGGCGGCGCCGACGGCCGTCAGCGCCAGGACCGCGGCCCAGACGATTCTCATTTCTTCACCTTCTCCCCGAAGACCCAGCGGCCGTCGATCATCACCCGGTCGACTCGCGTCGTCAGCTCGTGGGGCGGCCCAGAGAGGACAACCAGCGTCGCATCCTTCCCCTTGTCCAGGCTGCCCATGCGCTCGGCGACCCCCAGGATCTCCGCCGGCGAGAGGGTGACCGCCCGCAGCGCCTCGGCGGACGAGGCTCCGTGGCGTACCGCAAGCGCCACGGAGGCAAGCAGTCCTTCCGGCCCTCCCGCGGGCAGCAGCGCCGTCTTCACGCCCGCTCGGTTCAAGACCGTCAGCGCGTCGAGGCGGACGTCCACCGGCTCGATCCCCGACATGGGGACGATGCCCGCAACCGGGCGCAGGAGGACCGGGACGTTTTTCTTCGCGAGGGCGGCCGCGCACTTCCAGGATTCCTGCGCCTCTTCGAGGGTCACGTTCAGGCCGAGTTCCTCGGCGATCTGCAGCGCCGTCTCCAGATCCGTGATCCGGTTCGCGGCGATGCGCACGGGCAGTTTGCCCTCGAGCGCCTGGATCAGCAGACCCGTCGCGGGATCGACCCCCTCCTTGGATTCCCGCGCGGCCTTGGCGTCCAGGAAGGCCTTGCGGAACTCCCAGGCGACGCCCATCCGGGTCGTCGGCCGGCGGGCGAAGAAGGTCGCGGCCCCGCCGCGGGGCGGGTAGTTGCCTTGCGAGGGCCAGGGCCCGATCGCGCCTTTGAGGGCCGACTCGGCGCGGACGATCAGAGCGGCCCGCGATTCGCCCGCGGTCCGGATCACGCTCGCGACTCCGCCGATCACGCCGCGGTTGCCCGGCTCCACGAAGGCCGCCGTCACGCCGCTCTGCCGCGCCCGCATCAGGTCGGGGCTCTTCGGATCCAGCGAATCGACGATCCGAACCTGGGGCGCGACCTCCTCGCCATCCTCGTTCGCGGCGCCCGCGATTCCCAGCGTGCAGCCCGCGTCGATCAGTCCGGGGATGAGGGTCTTGCCGGCGAGATCGATGACGGTACCCGCCGGAAGCGCTTGTCCCTTCTCGTCCGACACGATGTCGAGGATCTTGCCCCTGCTGACGACCACGGTCCCTTTCGCGATCTCCGTCCCCGAGCCCGTCAGGATGCGCGCGTTGGCGAGCAGGACGATATCCTCGTCAGCCTGGACCGAGCCGAAGGCGGTCAGGAGGAGCGCCACGATCACTCTCATGGCTTCCCCTTCTTCCACGTGCTGCGTCCGTCAACCAGCACCTGTTCGACTTCGCTGCTCAGCGAGAGGGGGTCGCCGCTCCAGATGACGAGGTCCGCGGCTTTTCCTTCCGCGATCGAGCCGCAGTCCTTCGAAAGGCCGAGGAGTTCGGCGGGCACCGTCGTCAGGGCCCGGAGGGCGGCCTCGCGGTCCATGCCGTACTTCACCGCGAAGGCCGCGCTGACGCGCAGGTGCTCCTCGGGCGTCGCCGGCGCGTCGCTGACGAACGCGACGGGCACGCCCGCGCGGGCCAGGCGGCCGGGCGTCTCCAGCACGTCCCGGCGCTCGCTCACCGTCAGGGGGCCGAACGCGACCGGCAACTTCGCCGCAGCGACGCGATCCAGCGCCTCCCCCGCCTGACGCGCATGGACGAGGGTCATCTTGAGGCGGAAGGCCGACTGCAGATCGAGCGCGCTTTCAATCTCGCCCGCGCTGTTCGCGTGGACGAACATCGGCTTCGTCAGCAGTTCCGATTTCGGATCCCGGAGGCGATCGCGGAGCATGGCGACCGCGCCCGTCCGCGACGTGGGCTCGCGGTCCGGACGCAGGGCTTCCGGCCCCAGCGAGACCTTGAAGCCGGCGCTGACGAGGCGCAGGGCCCGGTCGTAGCGCTGGCCGTTGAGCTTGACGATGCCGACGCGGCCGCCCACGAGGTTCCCGTTTCCGGGCGCGAGCGCGACCGTCGTCACGCCCGATCCCAGGGCGGCCCGCACCTCCGCGTGCCGGCTCGTGAAGGCCTCGACGGCCCTCGCTTCGGGCGTGAGCGACTCCGTCGCTTCCTCGACGTCGAAGGCGCTCCCCAGGTGGGAGTGCGCGTCGACGAAGCCCGGCAGCACCCAGGAATTCTTCGGGATCTCCAAGGTCAGGATGCCCGCGGGATGCTTGACGGTGGCACCGACGGCGCTGATCTTGCCGTGCTCGATCAGGATCATGCCGCCGTCGATCTCTTCGCCGGACACCGTGACAATCCGGCCGCCTTTCAGCAGGAGGACGTCCTCGGGGGGCCCTTGCGAGGAGGCCAGCACCACGACGAGCACCGGGAGCAGCAGCAGCTTCATCGCGGCCTCCGCGCGGCGACGGACTCGCCGTTGATCCAGGTCCGCTCGACGACGCTGCCGCTCTCGAAGGGGTCGCCGCTCAGAAGAACCAGGTCGGCGACCTTCCCCTTGTCGATCGAGCCATGGGTGCCGTCGATGCCGAGGATCCTGGCCGCCTCGATCGTGATGGCGGCGAGCGCCTGGTCCCGGCTCAGGCCGCGGGATGCGGCCAGCGCGGCCGCGTCGGCCAGGAAGCGGGACGCGCCCGTGCCCCACTGCCCCGCGCGTTCATCCCCGAAGCTGCCGATGGCGGTCGGCACGCCGGCGGCCACGAGCGCGGACGCAGTCGAGGTCGAATGGTTCAGGTAGTCGACCGAGTAGGCGCCGGTCCGGAAGATCGGGCCGACGACGACCGGTGTCTTCGCCTTCGCGATGGCAGCGGCGGCCGTCCCGCCCTCGGTGACGTACTCCAGGACGGCCCGGAGCTTGAACTCGTCGGCCAGCCGGAGCGCCAGCGCAATCGCGTCCGCCGTGTGGACTTCGATCCGGACGCGGAGCGCGGCTTTCGGATCGAGGGCGCGCGCGAGAATCTCGTTCCGGGCGTCCGTCTTCGGCTTCGGCGGCTCCTTGGCTTCTTCCTTCTTCGCCTTCTTCTGCTCGTAGTCCGCGAACTCCCTGCGGTACTTCTCCCAGGACTCGGCGTACTGCCGAGCGCCCTCGAAGGCCTGCTTGAGCTGCGGGTACGACTGATAGCGCTCGAGGGCCGTCGACGCGTCGCCGCCCGACGCGCCAAGCGTGAGCTTCAGCGCCGCGTCCTTCAGGAGAACGCCGTGCGCGGCGTCGAGGTGCAGGACCGCGCCCAGCCCGTTGATCGTGCCGAGGCTTTGCGGCCCGACGTAGACGGACGTCACGCCTTGCTCGACGGCCTCGCGGTAATCCGTCTGATAGAAGTCGACGGCGTCCAGGACGTTCTGTTCGGCGGATCCGGCGCTCCGCTCGCCCGGCGGGAGGAAGAGCCGCGACGCGGCGTCGATCAGGCCGGGGATCAGGACCTTGCCGCCGACGTCAACGACCGTGGCGTCGGCCGGCGCGGGGACGTCCTTGCCGACGGCGGCGATGCGTCCGTTCTCGATCACGAGGATGGCGTTCTCGAGAGGCGCGCCCGTGACGGTGTAGATTTTGGCGCCGCGGAGGACGGTGACCTTGGATTGGGGTGGATCGGCGGCTTGGAGTGAGAATGCGATCAGGAGAGCGAGGATTCGCATCGTCCCTTCCCGTTCCAGAAGACCCCAGCCCCCTCGCCTCCGGACGGTGAGTCGACTCTAACACCCTGGAAGAGAGGGGTCAATTACACTATCGACTACGGGCTCACGCGGGCTTCAGTTTGATCTTCGGAACGGTTTTGAGGTCCAGCGGCGGCGGGTCTTCCTCGTTCAGGACCCGGTGCATCGTGCCGTTCATCCGGCGCCGGAAGTTCTTCAGGTCGACGCCCCAATAGGTCTCGGGATACTTCTCCAGCTTGTCCTGCGCGAGGCGGAAGCGGGAGCGGGCGCCGCGCAGGTTTCCCCGCGTGTAGTGATGCAGCGCGACGGTCGAGAGGATCAATCCCTGGATGAAGTCCTTCTCCTCGCCGAAGCGCTCCAGCCAGAGCGCCTCCCAGGGGTCGTGAGCTTTGTAGAAGTTGCCGCTGTTGAAGAGCTCGACCCCTTCCAGGAAGCGGGGGTCATGCTCCATCGCTGGGTTTTACCTCGGACGATCCGGCGGAGACGATCAATAGACCGGCACCCAGGAGCAGGGTCAGCCCGGCGACCCGGACGGACCAGCGGTGCAGGGCGTCGAAGCGGGCGCGGGCCGGCACTCCGGCCGGGACCGAATCGAAGTTCGGAACGGCGGCGCGTTCCCGCTCGATGGCCGGAGCGATGAAGAACTGCGAGCCGCAGACCAGGAGGAGCATCAGGAGGAGGATGCCGAGGCGAATGTACCCCGTCTTGGGCCGGACGTTCCCCGTCGCGTGCAGGACGACGACGGCCACCAGGGCGATCAAGCCCAGGACGATTTGAAAGATCCCGAAGCTCCGCAGGATCGAGCCGAACACCGTGCCCGCCACCGGCCGGGCAAGCCGGAACAGCGTCGGGGCGACGATGAAGGCCAGCGTCGCCATGCCTCCGACCCAGAGCCCCAGGGCCGTCAGATAGAGAGCGCGCGCGGCGCGGATCATTGGAGCGCCTCCAGAATCTCGTCGTCCGTGGGCATCCCCGGCTTATAGAAGACGATCGTGCCCCCGGGGTCGATCACCACCACGGTCCGTTTCGTCCGTCCCCCCTTCTCCGCCCCATAGGCCTTCGCCATCGCGAGGTCGACGTCGGCCAGGATCGGGAACGTAAAACCCGCCTTCTGACAGTACCCCTGATGGGCCTCGATCGTGTTGTTGTTCACGCCCAGCAGCACGGCGCCCGCCGCGTCGAACTTCGCCTTGTCATCCTGCAAGGCGTGAAGCTGCTTGTTTCAGCCGGGGGTGTTGTTGATCACGTAGAAGACCAGGACGATCTTCCGCCCGGCCAAGGTCTTGAGCGCGTAGATGTTGCCATCATTCGCCTTGAGGGCGAAGTCCGGCGCGCGCTGCCCGATCATGGGAAGGCGGCCTTGAGGGCGTCTTCCGCCACCACCGAGCAGACGACTTTGTACTCGGGGAGGCCGCCGAGAAACTTCACCACATCGCTATTCTTGAGGCGCCGAACCTCGTCGATGCTGCGCCCGATGATCAGTTCCGTCAGCGCGGAGCTGGAGGCGATCGCGGCCGCACAGCCGAAGGTCTTGACGCGCGCCTCGGCGACGATCCCATCCCTGACCAGGATCGTCAGCTTCACCTGGTCCCCGCAGGCCGGGTTCTTGACGAACGCGCTGTGGGTCGGCTGCGAGAGCTCCCCCGTGTTCCTCGGGTTGAGGAAATGGTCCATCACGGTGGAGTTGTAGTCTTCGAATGGCATCAGCGAGCGAGCTCTTCGGCAGGGATGGGCTGCCGGCCGGGGAACCCGTCCTCGAGGTGGTGATAGTACTCGATGGACTTCTCCCCCCGCTGCCAGCAGAGGAAGACGAGGCGATTCTCGATCACGCCGTAGAAGTCAACGAGGCCCTGGTCGACACTCTTCACGACCGCCTCGAACTCGGCGAACTTCCGGGTGGCGGCGTCGAAGTCCTTCTTGGCCTGCTCGATCTCTTCCATGTAGTGGGTGTATTCACGGAAGTCGGGGTTCGTCTCGGCTTTCACTTCCTCGCCCCAGATCATCTCCAGGACGTCGACCTTGCCCTTGATGGTTTTGAGGCGATTGCGGATCTGGTCGATGTCGTCGAAGGCGCGGGTAAGTTTGGGGACAAGGGCGTTGGCCTCGCGGGGAGTGTAGATCCGAGGGCCCATCGCCCAGAGTATAGCGAAAACTGATTTAAAATAAAAGGAGCCAGGCCACCGCTTCGAGGTTTTACCCTTTCAAAGGCGGCCTGGCCCTGGAGAGAGGGGGAAACAGATTTTGGGCTTGCGAGGCCAAACATATGTGCTTGGCACTCTATACTAGTTTGACCTCAGCCTGCCCGTAGCTTGAGCCCCCTAGCCCAGCTGGGCGAGCCCCTGATTCGAACGACTGTTCTGAGCAGCGCTCCCAAAAGGGATCAACGACTCAGTACTGCACAGCCATTCAAAGAGCGTCGAATTTTTCTGTCCGGCGGGATCTATTTCCCCGCCGACTTCTACCACTCTCTCGATCCGTTCCTCTCTCCAAACTGCCCATGCAGTACCCGTAGGTACCGCCTTCCATACGGAGTATACGCCGATGCCTCCGGGCTGTCAAATAAAAAACGCTCGAGCCCAAGGGGTTATTCCGCTCCATCTTTCCACAGAGTTTATACGATCGGTACCCAAAGTTATGAGGGCAATTCCTGTGCCCTCTGGAAACCCTGTTTGAACCTGGCTTAACCCGGCGGCTACCTCGCTATCCCAGGCGCTCGGCACCCTCGGTAGAGGACTCGAACTTAACATATTGGAGTCAAGGTAGATGCGATCACGCCTCGGGCGAGTCCGAGCACCCCTCGCTCAACTTCCTTAACGCAAGCGTGTTCCGATCTTCGATTCTTTACAAAGCTCCGAGCGATGGGCCCGGTCGAGTGCCTCCAGAAAGCCAAAAGTCTCCACCGGATTTCATACCTCGGGCCGCTCCGCTCCGAGGAATTATTTTGCCTCGGGTGCCGTTGGGAATGTGGTTTGCGTGATGACTTAATTGACCCCCCTACTCCATTCTGATAGTCTGCGCCCATGCAAGACCAAGTTCTGACCGCTCTCAAAGCCGTTCAGGATCCCGACCTCCATCGGGACATCGTCGCGCTCGGCTTCGTGAAGGATGTGAAGGCCTGCGACGGCATCGTCGCCTTCACGATCGAGCTCACGACTCCGGCCTGCCCTGTCCGGGAGCAGATGAAGGAGCAGGCCCACCGCGCCGTCATGGCGATCCCGGGCGTGAAGCAGGTCGACATCAAGATGACCTCGCAGGTCCGGGCCTCCAAGTCGGAGCAGAAGGACAAGCTCGTCCCTCTGGTCAAGAACATCGTCCCGGTCGCCAGCGGCAAGGGCGGTGTGGGAAAATCCACGGTGAGCGCGAACCTCGCGGTCGCCCTCGCCAAGATGGGCTGCAAGGTCGGACTGATGGACGCCGACGTCTATGGCCCGAGCATCCCGACCCTGACCGGCGCGGTCCCCGCGTCCGGCGGCAATCCGAACCGCTTCGTGCCCCCCATCGCCCACGGCGTCAAGGTCGTCTCGATGGGATTCTTCGTCAATCCCGGCGACGCGGTCATCTGGCGCGGCCCGATGCTCCACAAGGCGGTCGAGCAGTTCCTCGGCCAGGTCGACTGGGGCGAGCTCGATTATCTCATCGTCGACCTGCCCCCCGGCACGGGCGACATCCAGCTGAGCCTCTGCCAGATGATCCCGCTGACGGGCGCGGCCGTCGTCTCGACCCCCCAGGACGTCGCCCTGAAGGTCGCCGAGAAGGCGATCATCATGTTCAACAAGCTCAACACGCCGGTGCTGGGCATCGTCGAGAATATGAGCGGCTTCGTCTGCAGCCACTGCGGCACCCACGAGGACGTCTTCGGCGTGGGCGGCGCCAAGCGCTACGCCACCGACCGCGGCATCCCCTTCCTGGGCGAGGTCCCGTTGTCCGTCGATATCCGCGAGACCTCGGACGCCGGCCAGCCGATTGTGATTTCCCACCCGGACTCTCCGGCCGCGAAGGCCTTCATGAAGATCGCGGAGAACCTGGCCGCCCAGATCTCCATCCGGACGGCAAACATGGGCGCCGACAACCGCCCCATCCCGTCCAAGATCGAGCTCAAGAGCCGGCAGCAGCTCAACATCGCCTGGAGCGACGGAAAGGAGACCCTGCTCAACTGCTACGACCTGCGGGTCGCCTGCCCCTGCGCCCAGTGCGTGGACGAAATGACAGGCGAGCGGCGCCTCAATCCGATGTCGGTCTCGAAGGACGTCTGGCCCCAGAACATCGCCCCGGTCGGCCGCTACGCCCTCCACTTCGACTGGAGCGACGGCCATAAGTCCGGTATCTACACCTTCGAACACCTGCGCAAGGCGGCGGGACTCTAGGTCGGCCGTCGCGGGGTACAATCCCCTCGATGGACGAGCCCGCGGCGCCCCCGATCACGCTCCAGAAGGAGTGGATGACCGTCGGGGCCTTCTCCGCCTTCATCGTGATGGCCTATGTGATGGCCATCTTCTACGACCCTGTGGGTGTAGAGCAGGGAAAAGGAAACGTCTTCACCATCGCAGCCACCCTTCTCTGGTGGCTCGGACACGGCATGTGGCTGTCGATGGACCGTCGCCGGCGGGGGCTGGAGATGGGGAAATGGCGCTACGCCGTCGTTTTCCTCGGCCCGCTCGCCATCTGGATCTATCTCGTCCTCGAATACCGGTCCCGCGCGGTCTACCTCATCCCGCTCCCCCTGGCGATCTACATCGCCATCGGCGCGGTGACCGCGGGCATCCTGCTGATCGCGATCGCCGTGGCCCGCTAGCTACTTCGGAAACTCGTCCGGGTGGGCGTCGATGTAGCGGGCGCGCAGCGCGTCCAGCGGCTCCTTCTCGTCCAGCTTGTAGAAGAGATCGTCCAGAGGGTCGTAGCGCGGGTTGCGTCCATCCCGCTTCTTCTGAGCTTGATGGATCGCGATCGCCTGCTCCATCAGGCTTACGTACGAGGAATTGCCGAGCGCGCGGAAGCCTTCCAGGGCGTCTTTCGCGTAGGCCCCGTCCGTATTCAGGAAGTACTGATCGAAGCCGCCGTTGTTCACCTCCGCCTCGACCCAGAAGGTCGTCCAGACGGCACGACATCCGGGAGACAGGGTCGAAAGAGACGTCCGCTTCTTCTCCACGAAATCGAGGATCGCGTCCTCTCGAGGATGCGCCCGAGAAGGGCGCGTCAGCGCTTTTTCCAACTCGGGATCGATCGGGACCACGTAGTGGCCGCGTTCGTCGTAGTAGCCGCCGCCGGATGAGCTGCCTCCGTTCCGGATCGCGATGAAGGTCAAGGCGGCGGCGATCGCGGCTCCCCCGATCGCGGCCTGGGTCCGGATCTTCATGAGAGGATTCTTCGTCGGAGCGGCGAAAACGTCAAGACCCGGCCTCTACCGGATATTCCGCCACCAGGGCTTCGTGGGCTCCGTCGGCTGCCAGAAGGGACGCCCATTGCCTTCCTTCGACAGCCAGAAAGGCCCGCCGATCAGGATCTCGCCGGCAAATTCGCGAGGCAGGACTCGTCGCCGTCGACCTCCACCGTCTTGAGCGGCGAGGTTTCTCCGGCCACGATGCGGATGCGGGCCCGCGGCACTCCGAGCGTCTCCGCGAGGAGCTCGATCACCGCGCCGTTCGCCTTGCCGCGCTCGGGGGGCGCCGTCACCTGGACCTTCAGGCGATCCCCCACCCAGCCGACGATGCGGTTGCGCGAGGCCTTGGGAACGACCTTGAGCGGCAGGTTCATGGCGGGCGTCCGGAGCGGGGTGGCGCGCTACTTCGTCTTGTCGTCCCGGAAGCCCATCTTGACCTGGAGCTTCCAGCACTCGTCGAGCCGGCGCTTCACCCCGGAGGCGCCGCCGTCCGAGACCTTCGGGTGGTCGCGGTGCATCGTCTGCAGGTCCTGGTAGCGCTTCCGCGCCTCGCGGACCTCGCGGGCGGCGAAGTGGATCTCGGCCAGCTTGTAATGGCAGGTCCCGTTCTGCACCTGCGAGAACTCCGGGTGATTCTCCAGGAGCCACGCGTAGTAGCCGCGAGCCTCGACGAGGTTGATGACGCCGTCGGAGCAGGCGAGCGCCAGCTGCCAGATCCGCGCGGGGTCCTCGGGATTCGCCCGCATCTCCTCCCGGAGCCGCGCGAGGTTCTTCTCCTGCGTCGGGTAGACCGTCTCGCTCCAGGTCGCGAGGCTCTGGGCCGTCGTGGTCCACCACTCCTCTTCCGCCTTCGTGTCAGGGTTGATGAAGCGCTGGGCCGCGTCGTTGCGGGCCCGCTCCGACGCCTTGCGGTCCTTGAGGACGACCGCGTTGCGGTAGAGCTCGCCGTACACCGAGCCCAGCATCATCATGAAGTCCTTCGAGACGCGGCTCTGCTGGATCATGAGGTCCGCCGCCTTGCGGGCCTCGTTGTAACGCTCGGTCGATGAGCGGAAGTCGCCGCCCGCCTGGTAGACGGAGCCCAGGTTGTAATTGCGCTCGAAGGGGTCGTCGAAGCGGCCGAGCCGCTGGATGACGTCCTGCTGGGCGCGCCGCGCCGCGTTCTGCTCGTCGGACAGCTTCGCCATGAGGAGCTTGAGGCGGTCCGCCTTCATGGCGGCGTTGAAGCTCTCGCCGCCCTCCTTGCTGATCTTGCGCTCCAGGTCCTGAAGCTGCTGCTGCTGGCTCTGGACTTCGTTGGTCTTCCAGTAGTGGATGTGCAGGATGTCGAGTTCCGCCCTCGCGGCCGGGTACTTCTGCTGCGTCATGAAGTCCTTGAGGCGCGCGATGCGCTTCTTGGCTTCGATCTCCGTGTACTCCGCCGACTCCCCGCGGCGCAGGCGGTCGATGTACTCCTCGGCGAACTGCTTCGCCGGCTGGGGAACCTGCGCGAGCGGCTCGTTCGCCAGCTCCAGCGTCACCTGCAGCGCCTCGGCCGCCTTCTCGTAGAGGCCGAACTCCATGCAGACGGCCGCGAAGTCGTTCTGCACGGTGAAGTCGCGCCGCTGCTCCTTGCTGTACTTCCACTGTTCCATGACGAAGCGGTGGAACTGGGGCGCGTCGAACTGGGTCCAGAGGTGGTCCACGAGGCCGCCCCCCGCGAGCGAGATCTTGAGCGCGCGGTCGTCGGCGTCGTCGATCGTCCCCAGCAGGCCCGCCGCGTCGAAGTCCAGCTTGAAGCCCGAGGGCACCGGCCCCTTGTTCTTGATGGCGGTGATCAGGGCCTCCTTGAAGCGCACGCAGCGCTCCAGTTCGCCCACCCGCCGCTCGATGCGCGGCCGCAGCTCTTCGGACGTGTTGGTGTCCCGGAGGTTCTTCATCTTCGCGGTGGCGCCCTTGAAGTCGTACTTCAGGACCTGGTCCCGCGCGGCCTGCGCCTCCTGCGCGAAGACCGCCCGCGCCTTGGCGAGCGCCGCCAGCCGCGCCTCCTCCCGGTCCGCCTCCTCCTTCTGCTTCACCGAGGCCCACTCCGAGACGAGCGTCTCGCGCTGAGCCTGCGCCAGCTGCGCGATCTCGTCGACCGAGCCCTCGATGACCCCCTTCAGGAGGTCGATGGCGCCCTCGTAGTTCTTGGCGTCGCCCAGCCGCCTCGCCTCCGCCTCCTGCGCGGGCCACGCGGCTCGAGCCTCCAGCACGACCTTCTTCAGCGCCATCTCGGCCGAGGGATCGTAGAGCAGCGACTTGTAGCGGTCCTTGGCGAAGGACTCCGTCTCGGCCTTGCGGGTGTCCTCGCGGAACTCCGTCCAGATCCGGGCCGCCTCGCGGAAGCGCTTCTGCTTCATCGCCGCGTCGGCCTTGACCTCGGCCTGCTCGTAGTCGTCGCGGCGCTGCTCCAGCGCCGCCTTCCACTTGCGGATGAACGATGCGCGCTGCGCCGCCTCCTGCGCCGCCTCCGTCCCCTTGGCGTCGTCCGCGCGAGACAGCGCCTGGTAGCCCGCGATCGCGTCGTCGATGGGCGAGAGGTCCGGCTTCCGGGGCTGGAACTGGTCCACGGCCTTCCGGTGCAGCGCGATGTCCTGCAGCTCCGCCAGCTCCAGCTTCTTCTTCGCCTTCACGCCCTTCAGGGTCGTCTCCAGGCGGCCCTTCAGGTCGGCGCCCTCCTTCGCGGCGGGCGTCCCCGGGAAGCGCTCGATCAGGTTCGCGTAGTCGACGATGACCCGCTCGATGGAGCGCACATCGTTGGGGTCCATCTTCTTGAGCTCGGTGAGCTTCACCAGGTCCAGGGCCTGCGCGGCCGCCACCGGGTCGATCTCCTTGACCGGGGGCTTCACGATCACCGGGTCCGACGGCCGGTGGAAGATCGCCACCAGCGCCCCGCCGCCGATCAGCAGGAAGATCAGCGAAGCCGCCAGCATCACGCCGCGGCGGCTGGACAGAAGCATCCCGACGGCCGTCGTGTGCTCGCGGCGAGCCTCGGCGGTCGCGTCCGCCTGCCCCCGCTGGTAGCGCTCGAGGTCGACGATGACCTCCGACATGGTCTGGTAGCGCCGGTCCGGGTCGCGCGCCATCATGTGCGCCACGATCTCGGCGACCGATTTCGGGACCTCCGGGGAATGCTCGACGATGGAGGCCGCGTCCTCGCGGACCTTCTTGTTCACGAGGTCGCGCACGCTGGGCGCCGAGAACGGCGTCACGCCCGCGAGCATGCGGTAGGCGGTCGCGCCCAGAGAGTAGATGTCCGAGCGGAAGTCCGCCGGGCGCCCCAGCACCTGCTCGGGCGCGATGTAGTGCGGCGTCCCGATGACCGAGGTCTCCTCCTCGGGGCCGATTTTCTCCTCCAGCCCGCGCGCCAGGCCCATGTCGCCGATCTTGATCATCCCGGTCTCGGCGATCATCAGGTTGTCGGGCTTCACGTCGCGGTGGATGATGCCCTTCTTGTGCGCGTAGTCCAGGCCGCGCGCGGCGTCGAGGACCATCTGGACGGACTGGTCCGCGGAGATCTTCTTCTGCCGGTTCAGGATCTCCTGCACGCTGCCGCCCGAGACGAACTCCATCGAGAAGTAGTAGTACTCGTTGTGCCGCTTGACGTCGTAGACCTGCACGATGTTCGGGTGATTGAGCTTCGCGGCCGCGCGGGCCTCGTGGATGAAGAGCTCCACGAACTCCTTGTCCTTCGTGTGCTCCTCCGAGATCACCTTGAGGGCGACGATGCGCTGCAGGTCGACCTGCTCGGCCTTGTAGACCGTACCCATGCCGCCTCGGCCGACGCGCTCGATGATCCGGTAGCCGCCGACCCGCTGCCCCGCGAGCGACGTGGCGTTGGCGTCGTCCGACTGGAAGGTGAAGAGCGTGTCGCCGATCTTGATGAGGTCGCCGTGCTCCAGCTTGACCAGCTCGCGGACCTTCTCGCCGTTGAGGTAGGTCCCGTTCATGCTCTCGAGGTCGGTGAGGTAGAAGCCGTCCTCCTGCTGCTGGATCTTGCAGTGCATCCGCGAGGTCATGGTGTCGCGGAGCGGGAGGGCCGTGGAGGAGTCGCGCCCGATGATGACGGTGCCGCCGATGGGGATGGGAATGGCCTTTCCCTTGTCGTGTCCCTTCTCGACGACCAGTGTCGGCATAGAATCGTTCTTCCGCCCGTCAACCTCTACAGGGGATAGCCCGAGACCAGGGGTACGTCACGCTTTCCCGGGCCGCCCGCCGAATTACTCCCCACCTTACTGGACGGAATCGCCTGCGCGGTCTCCGGGGGGACCGCGGAACAGGCACCCAAATTATACCTGAACACCTTGAAAAATCGCAGTCCCCACTCGAACATGGGTGGCCCCCTCCTCGACCGCCACCTCATAGTCCTGGCTCATCCCCATGGACAGCCCGGGCAGCCCGCAGCGGCCCGCCAGCTCCCTCAGCCCCCGGAAGTGGGGCCGCGCGTCCTCCCCCTCCGGCGCCATCGTCATGAGCCCCAGGACCTCCAGCGAGCGCTTCGCCTCCGCGACGGCCGCCGCCGCCTCCTCCGGGCGGTAGCCCCCCTTGGAGGCCTCCCCGCTGACGTTGATCTGAACGAAGACCGGGAGTCTTTTATTGCTCTTGGCGAGCTCCCGCAGGAGCGAGGCCCGGTCGACGGAATGGATCACGTCGGCCCACTGCAAGGCCTTCCCCAGCTTGTTGGTCTGGAGGTGGCCGATCATGTGCCGACGGAATCCGGCCAGCGGCCCCACCCGATCGAGCCCCTCGACGGGCCTGTTCTCGCCGATGTCTTTGACGCCCAGTTCGGCGAGCCGTGAGATGAGTTCCTTGGGGACCGACTTTGTTACCACGATGAGAGTGACCGCCGCGGGGTCGCGCTTCGCCCGCGCGCAGGCCGCGGCGATCCGCCCGCGGACCCCCTCCAGGTTGGCTCGAAGACGGTCGAGGTCTGGCACGCCGCCGAGGATACCTTTTCGGAGTGTTCGAGGGGACTCTTACTTGAGCATCGCCTCGAAAAGCCGCGGCAGATCCGCCCCGGCCACCTTGGTGCCCGGCTTGATCTCCCGGAAGTAGTGCTGGCTGATGAAGACCGACTCGGACAGGATCGCGATCACGGCGTCCGACGCCGACGCGCGCAGCTTCCCCAGTTCCCCGTCAAACGACGCCGCGTCCGTGTAGGGGACGTCCACCACCGTGACCCGGTCCTTCGCGAGACCCGCGAGCGCGGCGTCCAGGTCGGGGGAGGCCGAGAACGGAGCGAAGGACCCGTCGGCGATGAGGTCGGAGACGTTCCACGCCATGTCGCCCCGGACGGCCTGGTCTGCGGAGAGTCCGCGGGCGCGGACGACGAGCAGCTTCTTCATTCGAAGTCGAAGAGGTCGGGAGGCCAGAGGTAGGCGTCCTTGCGCAGGTGGTCGCGGAGCTTCTTGCGGTTCTCTTCGCGGTACTTGTTCTCGAGCATCGTCCGGATCTTGATCTGCGCCTCCTCGAAGCGCTCCTCCTGCTGATTGATCTTCTGATCCATCCGGAAGATGTTGAGGGAGTTCTTGTCCTCGACGATCGGGCTGATCTCGCCTTCCTTCATCGTGTCGAAGAGGTACTTGACGGTCTCGTCCGTGTAGAACTCCTTCGCATCCTTGCGGGAGACGCCCAGGTCGCGGAAGTCCTTCGCGCGGCGCACGTCGGAGTAGAAGAACGCCAGCATGGCGAACTCGGCGCCCTCGTTCAGTTTCCGAAGAAGAGACTCCGCCAGGAGCATCTTCGCCTCCTTCTGGACCGGGTTCATGAACTGAAGCCCGATCCGCATGAAGGAGATGCGCTCGATCGCCTGGAACTGGGTCTTGTGGGCCTCGAAGTACTCCCGGATCTCCTCGGGGGCGACGAAGTCGAGCATCAGGCCGGGCGTCCCCTTGCCGGGGTTCGTCCAGGACTGCTGCATCAGGTGGCGGTAGAGCTTGTAGATCAGGAGCTCCTTCTTCCGGGTCTCGCGGTAGTTGGTCTTGGTGCCGTAGCGGATCCGGACGACCTTCTCCCACTCCTCTTCGCTGCCGTACATCTTGATGTCGCGGCGCTGTGCCTCTTCCAGCTCCTGCTCCGTGATGCTCAGGTTGTTGGCCTTCGCGGCCTGCAGGAACATCTTCTCCTCCGCCAGCTGGCGAAGGTTCGACTTCTTCAGCTCGATCGTGATGTCCTGGGGCTTGATGTCCTTCAGGGACTCCAGCACGTCCTTCCAGGTGATGATGTCGTTGTTGACCCGCGCCGCGATGCCGTCGTTGGAGGCCGCGGGCGCCGGGGGAACGGCCACCTGCACGGGCTTCGGCGAGCTCTGCTCCACGGGCGGGTCCAGGCGGGGCGTGGGGGCCATCTCGTTCCGGGGGCTGGACGCAGACGAACAGCCGGACGCGGCCGCGCCGAGAACGATTGCGAGAGCGATCCCCCGAAGCATGTTTTGCCATGATACGTGTCGCCCGCAGAGACTGTCAAGCGGGCGGCCCGGGCGGCCGATCTGAATAGAGAGGCCCATGCAGGACAAGATCGACGAATTTCTGAACTATCTGGAGATCGAGTGCGGCCTCAGCCGCAACACGATCCTCTCCTACGGGCGGGACCTCCGCGACTTCAAGGGCCCCCTGACGAGGGCGGCCATCCAGGACTTCATGTCCAGCCAGATGTCGGGCCGCCGCCGTCGCGCGTCCAGCATCGCCCGGGCCTCCGCCGCCCTGCGCTCCTTCCTGAAATTCCTCGGCCGCGAGGACCTCGCCCAGTTCGTCCTGGCCCCGAAGAAGCCCCACCTGCTTCCCCACCCGCTGGATGCGGAGCAGGTGAAGGATCTGCTGGAAACCGACACGAAGGACCACCTGTCGTGCCGGGACCGGGCGCTGCTCGAACTGCTCTACGCCTGCGGCCTCCGGGTCAGCGAGCTGTCGACGCTCAAGCTCTCGGACCTCAACCTCGACGCCGGCTACCTCCGCTGCTTCGGCAAGGGGGCCAAGGAGCGGGTCGTCCCGATGGGCCGCAAGGCCATCGACGCCCTGCGCGAGTACCTGGAACGCGACCGGGGCGAGACCGATTGCGACTATGTGTTCGTCAGCTCCAAAGGCGGCCGCCTGGTCCGCGAATCGATCTGGCGCATCGTCCAGAAGCACGCCCTCCATGCGGACGTGCGCGGCCGCGTCTACCCGCACGCGCTGCGGCATTCCTTCGCGACCCACCTGGTCGAGGGCGGCGCCGATCTCCGCTACGTCCAGGAGATGCTCGGCCACTCCAAGATCTCGACCACGCAGGTCTACACCCAGGTGGACCGCAAGCGCCTCCTCGCCGTGCACCGCAAGTTCCATCCCCGCGGATAGGGCAAGCCCCTTCACACCCCCACACCAAGCCCGCCGGGATTCCTTCTTGGCACGCCCCTTGCAGCCCTCCGTGATATGGTTGGAAGGGGGTTGGGTATGCGGTTTTTCCTGGGTCAGGCCGTCTTCGCCCTGATCCTTGCCCGCAGCGCGTGGGCGGACGAGGGCGCGGACCTCGGCCTTCCCACCCACCTCACCTACCAGGAACAGAAGCAGGAAGAGTCCAGGAGCGAGTTCGTCGTCGACGTCAACCTCTGGCCCATCCTCGAATCCACGACTCTTCCCACCGGGGAGCACCGCACCGCCTTCTGGCCGCTCTTCCACGTCTCCACCCGGCCTCAGGGCGGCGTCCACTCCTGGCACGTCCTGAACTTCCTCACGGGCCCCAACTACCACATGTTCCTGCCGCTGTACTACAGCGTCGACGCGGACCTGGGAATCCTCCCGCCCGTCTTCCTGAGCGGGGCCGACTACTGGGCCAGCCTGCCCCTCCTGAGCGGGAGCTGGCGCTACGCCGACGGCGACGAGACCACCTGGGTCACGCCCCTCTTCCACGTCACCCGGAAGGCCAACGGCGACGTCAGGAATCTGCACGCCGGGTTCTACTTCGAGGGGGAGAACTCCTGGTCGCTGCCGCTGCTCCTGACAGGGTCCTGGACCGGGCTGGACGGGTCCGACACCCTCTTGATTACGCCGCTGTTCCACCGCACGCTCGACATTCGGGGCGAGATTGAAAGCCTTCACGCGCTCTTCTACTTCCAGGGCGCCGGCTACTGGGCATTGCCGCCCCTCCTGACCTGGCAGGACCGCGACGACGCGGGCGCCGGAAACCTGTGGGTGACGCCGCTCTTCCACTGGAGCACGGACCAGCATGGCGCGTTCCGCGGCGCCCATCTCGGGCCCTACTTCCAGGGGACCGACTACTGGTTCCTGCTGCCGCTCGCGGGAAGCGGCACCTACGACGACGGCAGTTCCACGACCTGGATCACGCCCCTCTACCACGTTGCCCGCAACAAGGACGGCACGGTGAAGAACTTCCACGTCGGTCCCTACGTCGAGGGCGACGACTGGTGGACGATCCCTCCGCTGCTGCTCGCCGGCTGGCACGACGCGGGCGGCAACGCCCACATGACCATGGGATGGATCTTCTGCGCCGAGAGCGACAAGGTGGGCCTGAAGTCCGCGTCTCTCTGCCCGATCTTCCTCTGGGAGCGTGACGACTCCTGGTGCGTGTTCCCGCTGCTCTCCGGCCAGAACACCCACAGCGACCACAGTCAGACCACCTGGATCACCCCGCTCTTTCACCTCGAGACGGACGCCAAGGGCGAGGTCGACGCCTTCCATATCGGCCCCTACTGGGAAGGGCGGGACTACTGGACCGTGCCGCCTCTCCTGTCCTGGCACGTGAACTACTCGGAGAACGTCGCGACGACGTGGCTGCTGGCACCGATCTTCCACTGGACCTCGGACAAGAACGGCGCCGAGAGCGCCCACCTCTTCCCTGCCGCGTTCTGGAAGCGGGACGATTACCTCTGGGTGCCGCCGCTGCTCTCCGCCTCGTGGAAGGCGGAGAACGGGAACCAGATCCTCTGGATCACGCCGCTCTTCCACGAGACCCGGAACAAGGACGGCGACCTCCTCGACGTGCACGTGGGCCCCTACCTGCAGGGCGAGGACTACTGGGGCATCCCGCCGCTCCTCAGCGGCGGCTGGCACCATCCCGGCGGCGGCGAGACGACCTGGCTGACGCCGCTCTTCCACGTGACGACCGAGGCCGGCGGGGACATCGAGAGCCTGCACGTCGGCCCCTACTTCCAGGGACGGAACTACTGGGCGATCCCGCCGCTGCTGTCCTGGCACCGGCACTACGCGGACGGCGTCGACGCCACCTGGCTCACGCCGGCCTTCCACGTGACGACGGATCCGGCCGGGGACCTGAAGAGCGCCCACCTCTTCCCGGCCGTGTTCTACGAGCGCGACGACTACTTCGTCGTACCGCCCGCCCTCTCCGGCTCCTGGCGCGAGAAGGACGGCGGCCACACGACCTGGGTCACGCCTCTCTTCCACGTGACTGAGGACAAGGACGGCGACCTCGAGAGCCTGCACGTCCTGCCCGCCTGGTTCTGGAAGCGCGACGACTACTGGGTGGTTCCGCCGCTCCTGAGCGGCGGCGGGGCCCACGCGGACGGCGCGCAGACGACCTGGATCACGCCGATCGTCCACTGGACCGAGGACCGCACCAGCGACCTCGAGAGCCTCCACGTGTTCCCCTTCGTGTTCTGGAAGCGGGACGACTATTGGACGGCGCCCCTGCTGTTGTCGGGCGGGGTCACGCGCCCCGACGGCTCCTCCCGCCGCTGGATCTCGCCGTTCTACCACGACGAGTACGCGGCCGACGGATCGCTGCGCTCCCGCCACATGCTGAACTACTTCGACGGCGCGGACTACCATCATTTCGTCCCGGTGTTCTGGGACTGGAAGGGCGCCAACCAGGTGCGCCACACGATGGTGCTCCCGCCGCTCTTCGTGCAGACCGAGGAGGCAAACGGCGACGTGACCGGCTCGCTCCCCTGGCCGCTGATCTCGTGGCGGCATGGGAAGGAGCTCGATACGTCGCTGGGCATGGAGCTGCGGCCCTTTGTCTACCAGACGGGGGGCGAACAGGTCGAATTCAACTTCCTCTGGCGCCTCTTCTCGGTGCTGCGGGAGGAGGACTCGACCCGCGTGATGGTCGGCCCCTTCTGGCACTCGACGCGGCCGAACGTTCCCGACGCCATGACGAAGTTCCAGATCCTGGGCGGCCTCTTCGCGCGCGACTGCAACTACGAGACCCAGCGCTACCGCTACCGCCTCCTCTGGGTCATCCCCTTCGCCGCCACCCCCATGGCCCCCTGACGCGCGGAGAAACCTTCCTGGTTACTTTCTCCAGCGCGTTAATAGAATGCCATGGTGAAAGTAGAGGTCGGCGTCCGCGGCATGCACTGCGCGGGCTGCGTCAAAACCATCGAGGAGGCGGCCCGCCGCGTCCCCGGGGTCCAGGACGCCCGCGTCAACTTCGCGTCCGAGCAGGCGTCGCTCGACGTCAACCCCGACGCCTTCCGGGCGGCCGCGCTGCAGCAGGCGCTCTTCGATCGCGGCTACCGCGTCGTGCCCCGCCGCGTCGTCTACCGGGTCGAAGGCCTCGACCCGTCGGGCATCAGCACCCTCGAGGCGCGCCTCCGCGCCCTCCCCGGCGTGCTCGCGGCGTCGGCGAACTACGCCGCGTCGACGGTCGCCGCGGATTTCATCGGCGACGCCGACGTCGCCGCCTTCCTCCGCGCTCAGGGCTACGCGCCGCAGCCCGAAGAGGTCCGCGAGCAGGACACCGAATTGCGCGACCTGACGATCAAGACCGTCGTCGCCCTCGTGCTCGCCGCCGCGGTCATGGTCCTCACGATGCGGCACGTCGGGCCCCACGGGCTCTGGATGGCCCTCACGATCCCGGTCCAGTTCTGGTGCGGATGGGCCTTCCACGCCGGCTTCCTCCGCTCCCTGCGGCATCGGACCGCCGACATGAACGCGCTCATCTCGATCGGGACCAACGCCGCCTTCTTCGCGAGCCCCTTCGTGGCGATGCCCTACTACGACACCTCCGCCACGATCATCGCGATCGTCCTCCTGGGACGGCTGCTCGAGAAGCGGGCCCGACGCGGCACGCGCCGCGCCGTCGAGGCGCTCCTCGAGCTCGCGCCCCGTTCCGACCTGAAACCCGGCGACGAGCGCCTGATCAAGCCCGGCGAGCGTTTCCCCGCGGACGGCGTCGTCCTCGAGGGCGCCGGACCCGTCGACGAGTCGATGCTGACCGGCGAGAGCGTCCCGGTCGAGAAGAAGCCGGGCGACCGCGTCACCGGCGGCACCCTGAACCGCAGCGGCGCCCTGCGGGTCCGCTTCGACCGGACCGGCGACGACACGGTGCTGGCGCAGATCATCCGCGTGCTCCGGCAGGCGCAGGGAACCAAGCCGCCGGCCCAGCGGCTCGCGGACCTCTGGGCGTCCCGCTTCGTCCCCATCGTCCTCGTCGTCGCAGCCGCCACGCTGGCCTTCTGGCTCTGGAAGGACGCGCGCCTCGCCCTCGAGTCCACGGTCGCGGTCCTCGTGGTCGCCTGCCCCTGCGCGTTCGGGCTGGCGACGCCGACCGCCATCATGGTCGGCGCCGGCCGCGCCGCCCGGCAGGGCATCCTCTTCAAGGACGCCGAGGCGCTCGAGGGGCTGGGCCGCGTGGACCGGATCGTGTTCGACAAGACCGGGACGCTCACGCAGGGCCGCCCGAGCGTCACGGGCGTCGTCGCCGCCCCGGAGTTCACGAAGGACGACGTCCTGCGCCTGGCCGCCGCGGTCGAGCGCTCGTCCGAACACCCCCTCGCGCAGGCAATCGTCGCGGCCTCCCCGCCCGGGCCGACCGCCGCGGACTTCGACGCCCGGCCCGGCCTCGGCGCCGTGGGCAAGCTCGACGGGCGCGAGATCGCCGTCGGCAACCGCCCCTTCTTCTCGATCCTCGGGATCAACTTCGCGCCCCTGCAGCGCGACCTGACCGCCGCCGTCGCGAGCGGCGAGACGGCGGTGCTGGTCGGTGCCGGCGACCGGCTCGTCGGGCTGATCTCCGTCGGCGACGAGCCGCGCCCCGAGGCCGCCGGCGTCGTGAAGGCGCTGCGCGACGCGGCATTCCGAGTCAGCATGCTGACCGGCGACGACGGCACGACCGCCGGCGCGATGGCCCAGCGCCTCGGTATCGATGAGGTGAAGGCCGAGGTGATGCCCCCCGACAAGGCGGCGGCGGTCCAGGAGTACCAGAAGACGGGACGGGTCGCGATGGTGGGCGACGGCATCAACGACGGCCCGCCGCTCGCGCAGGCGGACGTCGGCATCGCCGTCTACCGCGGGACCGACGTCGCGATCGAAGCGGCGGACGTCGTCCTGATGAAGAACGACCTGACGCGGGTCCCGCGCGCCGTGACGCTGAGCCGTGCCGCGCGCCGGGTCATCAACCAGAACTTCGCGTGGGCCTTCGGCTACAACGCGCTGCTGATCCCGCTGGCGGCCGGGGTGCTGCGACCCTGGGGGCTCTTCCTGGATCCGATGATCGCGGCGGCCGCGATGGCCTTCTCCTCGATCACCGTCGTGCTGAACTCGCTGCGGCTCAGCCGCGCCTAGGACTTCACGGGCTGCGGGGGCTGCCGCCGAGGCCAGAATCGGAAGCTTCCGCTCCCGGCGACGAGGGTCCAGCGCCCCTCGATGGCATCGCCGTCAAAACCGCCCTCGTACTCCACGCTGTGGAGGTTGTATCGCTTCGTGGCGCGGAACCGCTTCACCACGATCGTCCCCGTGATCGTGAAGGGGCCGGTGATATCGGCGCCCTCGCCCCAGAAGGACGCGCCGTCGAAGCGCAGGCTCAGCAGCATGCGGTGCTCGGCGCCGAACTGGGTGTAGAACCCGCACCAGGGGCCCGACGGCGGAGGCGGAGGATCGGCGAAGCCCGCTCTCCCGTCGGTGGCGAGAAGCGCCTTCCTCCACTCGCTCCGGTGGCGGCCCGTCAGAATTTCCCAGATCTCGGGGGCCAGCGAATCCGACGAATCGCGGGCCAGGTCCACCAGACGCTCGCGCACCCGAGAAAGATCGGACTGGGCAAGAATCGCCAGGCAGCGTTTCCTCGAACGGCAATCCGACTGCGCCAGCCGGTCCGCCGCGTAGGCGGCGCCCCACGCCGGGAGTCCCTGATCCAGCGCGATCAGGATCGGCGCGTACTCGGCCTCCGGGGCCTCGCGCGCGTCGAGGGCGTCCATCTGCCGGAACGCGCTGCGGATCCGCCGCAGGCTCCAATCGCTGCGCGAATGCCGTCGAAGCAAGAAGCACAGGATCAGGACCGCCAGGGCGCCCGCCTGCACCCCGAGCAGCCAGTCGGGTATTCTCCCGGACGCGAAAAGGATGTGCATCAACGTCACCTGTCGTCCCATGGGACGACGTTGAAGCAATTATATAACCGGCTTGAGGGGAGAGGCGGCCGCGTTCAGCGGACGAGCTTCACGACTTCGTTCAGGCTGCCGGTGCGGTAGCCCTGGAGGTCGAGCGCGACGTACTGGTAACCGACGGCCTTGATCTTCTCGAGAACCATCTCGCGCAGCGGCGAGCGCAGCAGCTCCTCGAAGTCGCGGGGGTCGACCTCGATGCGGGCGATCGTGTCGTGGTGGCGCACCCGGTACTGGCGCAGGCCCAGGCCCCGGAGGACCTCCTCGGCCTTCTCGACCATCGCGAGCTTCTCGGGCGTGACCTCGCTGCCGTAGGGGATCCGCGAGGAGAGGCAGGCCATCGAGGGCTTGTCCCAGGTCGGCAGCCCCAGCTCGCGCGAGAGGCGGCGGATCTCCAGTTTGCTCAGATCGGCGTCGGCCAGCGGCGCGCGGATGTTGTGCTGCCGCGCCGCGCGGGCGCCCGGCCGGTGGTCGGAACGGTCGTCGGCGATCTCGCCGTAGACGACGTACTTCAGGCCCTCCCGCTCGGCGAGCGGCGAGAGCTTCGTGAAGAGCTCGTCCTTGCAGAAGAAGCAGCGCTCCGGCGAGTTCTCGCGGTAGCCCAGCTTCCCGAGCTCGTCCGTCTCGATGAGGATCTGGCGCGCCCCGATCTGCCCGGCGTAGCGCTTCGCGTCCTCGAACTCCGCCGCCGCGTAGGACGCGCTCAGCGCCGTCACCGCGACCGCGCGCTCGCCCAGGACGTCGTGCGCGACCTTGAGGAGGAAGGTGCTGTCGACGCCGCCCGAGAAGGCGACGAGGACGCTCTCCATCTCGGCGAGGGAGCGCTTCAGGGTATCGAGCTTCTCCATCCGGGCGCCAGTCTAGCCGCGGGCGGGCACGCGTTCAACCTCTTCCACCCGGTAGCCCTTCTCGTCCTTCCGGATGATTCCCATCGCGACGGCAGGGTCGTGCTCGAACACGTTGACCCACTCCTCGGCGACGGCGCGCTGGAGCAACTTCTCGCGCAGCAGCGCGACCTCGTGGGGGTAGAGGTCGTAACTCATCGTCCAGGCGGGCTTCACGTGGGCCGTCGTCGGCATCAGGTCGGCCCAGAAGTATGCCTTGCGGCCGCCGCTCTGGACCTCGACGCACTGGTGGTGCCGGACGTGGCCGCCCGTCGCGCGGACCCAGACGCCGGGCACGATCTCGGAGTCGCCCTGCACGAACTTCACCCGCCCCATGAGGCGCAGGGGCGCGAAGTCGTCGCGCATGTAGCTTCCCTTGGTCCGGGGGTTCGGGTCCATCGCCTCGTCCCACATGCCTTCCTGGACGATGTAGGTCGCCTTCGGGAACGTGGGAACAAGGTCGCCCGTCATGGACCGCATGGTGCAGCCGCCCGCATGGTCGAAGTGGAGGTGCGAGAGGATGACGTAGTCGATCTCCTCCATCTTCACGTGGAGCTCGGCGAGGCGGTACTTCAGGTTCTTGGCGCGCTCGACGCCGTAGAGGTCGAGGAACTTGGCTTCGTGCTTGTCGCCGAGGCCGGTGTCGACGAGGACATTCTTCTTGCCGGTCTTGATGAGCAGGCAGGTCAGCGAGAGCGGGATGCGGTTACGCTCGTCGGCGGGCATGACCTTTTCCCAAACGGGCTTGGGCACGATGCCGAACATCGCGCCGCCGTCCAGCTTGAAGGTTCCGTCGCTGATCGCGTGGAGCTCGAAGTCGCCGAGTTTATGCATGCTCGATTCCGTCGTCCTTGACGTGGGCCCCCTTCTCCGGCAGCTTGCTGCGCCAGAGCTCCGCCGGGAAGAGCGCGCAGCCCGCGATCCCCAGCTGGCTGAACGAGAAGAGGAGGAACGTGACCCAGACGCCGTTCGTGAATCCGTAGGAATGGAGGCCGACGCCGAGCTGGTTGACCCCGAACCAGGACCAGCTCACCACGACGTTGCCGAGGACGGCGAGCACGGCGAAGCCGCGCTCGCGCACCATGCCCCCCCAGCGTGCGTGCAGAAGGAGGGCGTTCCAGAGCACGATCATGAGGGCGCCGTTCTCCTTCGGGTCCCAGCCCCAGAAGCGGCCCCAGGAGTCGTCCGCCCAGAGCCCGCCGAGCACCGTGCCGACGAAGCTGAAGAAGGTCGCGAAGCAGATGATGCCGAAGGTGACGGAGTACAGGATCCTGGAAATCTGGGGCGTCAGCGCCTTCGTGAAGACGCCCATGATGATGTAGATGATGCCGAAGAGGCCGGCCAGATACGTCGCCGTGTAGCCCAACGTGATGCACACCACGTGCGTCGCCAACCAGAACTGGGTGTCGAGCACGGCCTGGAGGACCTCCATCGTGTCCCCGTCGGCCGCGAGGATGTGGGCGATCTGCAGCGTCAGGAAGCCGGCGACGGCCGCGACGACGGAGCCGAGGCTCATGACGACGTCGTTTTTGATCACCGCCCGCAGGACGAGCGCGACCACCAGGCCGCCCAGAACGCAGCCCCACCCGATGAAGATCGCCGAGGAGTACAGGTTCGTGACGGGAGGTCTCCCCGAGAGGTAGATGCGATACACCAGCGCCGTCGTGTGGACCAGGAAGGTGAAGAGGAGCAGGCCCCACGCGCCCCAGTTCAGCGGACTCCGCCATCCCATCCACGAGGCACAGGCGAGGACGAAGCCCGCGAAGTAGAGCCACTTGCACTTGTTGAACGGATCGACCCGGTTGAAGCGGGCTTCCGTGGCCGCCTTCTGCGCCTCCTTCGGGAACTGCGCCTCCACGCGCTGCCGGTAGGAGGCGACCGCCGAGTTGAACTTGGCCGCGTCCTTGGAGCCGTAGGCCAGCAGCATCTGCTTCCAGGAATTGACGTCGGGATCGACGGCCGCCGCCTCTCCCTTCGGCACCGCCTCCGCCAGCGTCTGCCACTCCTTCCCGTCCCTCGGCGGGATGACGTGCGGGATCGCGAAGCGGGAGAGACGCTCGTAGAAGCCGAGATGACGCTCGAAATCCATCAGGTGCGTTTCGTACTCGTCCAGCTTCTGGTTGTTCTCCTTCCGCTCGTGTGTCTTCTTCAGCGGTTCCGCGAGGGTCGTCAGCTTCTCGCCGAATTCCTCGATCGAGTAGCGGTACCGCTCCTTGGCGGCCAGCCCCAGGCTGTCGCGGATCTGCGGGTCGTAGATCCGGAAGACGGGGTGCTTCCGGGCCCGCTGCTCCGAATCCGCGAATTCCGTCTCGACATCCAGGAGCCACGTGATGGCGGGATGGTCCTGGCCTTCCTTGTCCTCGAAGGACTCGCGGTCGGCGATGATCCGGAGATACGTCCGAGCGATCGTGTCCATCGGCTTGACGCGGCCACCCTCGACGACCGGGATCTTGCCGAACTCATGGACCTGCGGCTGGCCCTCGGCGACGGAAGGGGCCCTCAGGGCGGACCCGATCCAGGCCGCCGCCATGGCCACGAGCAGCGCGGGAATGAGGAATTGCTTCATCGGGTCACCAGCTTCTGGATGAACCCGAAGAGATGGAGCAGGAACTGCCCCAGCATCCCGATGGCCACGATCATGCACGCCACGTAGGGGGCCATCCAGCCCGCGTTGTCGACGACCTGCAGCACCGTGCCCTTCTCGGTCTCGGCGTCGAAGGACGACTGGTAGAGCGTGTCGCCGCGGTAGCGCAGCGGATTGTTCATCCAGATCCGCGCATCACGCACGATGCCCCGCTCGGGATCGTCGACCCGCACATAGCTCGAGTAGTCCTTGGGCTTGTCCGTCCCCGCGTAGCGGTCGAACTTGAACTGGTAGAGATAGACGCTGTAGGGCTTGTACGTGCGCTTGAAGCGCAGCGCGATGCGGTACTCCTTCCCGCCGGCGCGCAGCGTCTGCGGGCCCTGCTGGATCGTGTAGAAGACGGAGGTCAGGTACGTGCCCAGGTCCGCGTTCGAGCCCCGGTCCCGGAACTTGACGTAGGCGGCGGGCAGGTCGACCCGGGACGACGTATCCACGCCGCTGTTCTCGGGCCGGTTCTGCGCCCTGATCCGCAGGCCCGCGCCCTGCGTCGCGGGGTTCGGCTCCCCGCCCTTCACGGGCGCCAGGTCGGCGTTCTTGAAGAACTGGGCCCGATCCACGTCGATGTCGAAGGGCAGCCCCTCGAGACGGATGGCGCCGCCCTTCTGCAGCCGGGATTGGGGCACCACGACCACGTCGTCCTTGTCGGGATTGGAGCCGTCGATGATGGCCAGCTCGGCGTGGCGGTTGTCCTCGACGTAGTTGATCCGCTGCCCCTCGAAGACCGACATCTGCCCTTCCTCGGCGAGGACGCTCGTAAAGAGCTCGCTCAGCATGAGGATGACGACGCCGGCGTGAAGGAGCACGATGCCCGCCTTGCGGCGGAAGAGCAGCCAGCACGCGACGAAGAGCACCGCCGCGGCGCCGCCGCCCTGGACGAGCTGGATCGTCACCCGTCGCGACGGGTTGATGGTCGCCTGGGTCGAATCGAAATCGAAGACGTGGGAGATGACGAACCAGGTGAGCGCGCCGCCTGCGAGCAGCGCCGCCAGGCCCAGCAGGAGGCGGAGGCCGCGCGCCTGCACCTTGATGCGCGCCGTGTGCGAGATGAGCAGGTTCACCAGCAGCGCGGCCCCCAGGAGCCGGCCGCCCGGGAACGGCAGCCATCCGCCGATCCACGCGACCGTGCAGCGGAAGTACTGGTCCATCACGGTCCAGATGCCCGCGTTGACCTGGGCCAGCGTGCCGAAGAAGACCAGGGTGATGGACAGGGCGAGCAGGATCACCGTGAGCTGCAGCGAGCCCAGGAAGTCGATCAGCAGCCGGACGGGACTCTTCTCGGCGCTATTCATTGCGCCCCTTCATCTTGAAGGATTGCGCGACGCGCATGAACGCGTCGCGCTGCGAGGCCACGACCGACGGTGGCCCGTCCATCTTGAGGAACATCGAGAACTGCGAATTGAGCGAGATCACGCCGAAGATCGCCCGGTCCTTTCCCGACGCCTCGACGAGCCAACCCTCGGCCCCGATGAAGGTCATGGGCGTCCCCGAGCGGGTGACAGCCTGATCCCCCAGGGGTTCCAGGCCGGCCTGCTGGCGCCAGCGGTCGATGTTGGCCGCCAGGCCGCCGCCGTCGCCGCCCATGATGGTGAAGGTGACCAGAGCGCCCTGGGCATCGAACTCGAAGACGCGCTGCTTCTCGGGCTGCGGGTTCTCACGCCAGCCGGGCGGGCGCTCGAAGCTGAACATCGAGCGGACGCCGTCCAGCGACGGCTCCGCGGAGCGCGGCGCTTCGGGCGCCGGCCGCGACATCCCGCCGCGGGGACCGCCGGCGGGCCGCGTGGGACCGGTCAGGTCGACGACTTGGACCTCGAGCGCGCCGGAGGCGAGCTTCTGGACGGACGCGGCCGCCTCGGCGTCGCCGACCTTCTCGAGCCCGATCTGGTCTCTCCAGCGGTTGATGTTGCCCGTGAGGCCGCCGCCGTCTCCCGGAAGGCGGACGACGGTCATCTCCAGCTTGGGGTCGCGGTCGCCGAAGCGGAGCGACGCGACCCGCGCGGGCCCGCCCTTCTCTTCTTTCCAGCCCGAGGGCAGCGTCCAGCGGATCTCGCCGTCCTCGACCCGGAGGCCGCGGAGGAAGTCGAGCGCCTCGTTCTTATGGGCCCCGACGCGGTCGCTCGGGCCCGTGACCTTGAAGAACCACGTGGCCTCCTTGGCCGGCGCGATGGCGCCGATCATCCGCCACATCGGGTCCTTCGGCGCCTGGTAGCGGCGGACCTCGTCGTTCCGTCCGCAGCCCGCGGCGAGGGCCAGCAGCAGCGCCAGCCCGGGAGCAAATCGCATAATCCTCATGATAGCGAAGTTGCGAACTTGTGCAAAGCCCCGGAATCACCGGCGGCCGACGGCGCCGAGGTCCACCCAGAGGGCCAGCTGCTGCCGTTCGGCCGTCGACAGCGGCGCGTGGGCCTGGGTCACGAGCGGGCTGCGCCGCGCCTCGTAGGGCTTCACAGCCGAATGGAGGAGCTCCGCTTCCGCGTGACAGCCCGAGCAGTGCTGGTCGAGAACCGGTTTCACGTCGCGGGCGAACTCGATCGTGCGACCCGACGTGCGGTTCAGCGTCGGGCCGGGCATCGGGGGCGTCTTCCGCACCTGGGTGAAGGTCGGCGCGGTCCAGAGCGCCATGCCGTCGCGACCGACCGCCTGGAGGAGGATCGGCACGTCGGCGGGCACGCGGGCGTCGCCGTGGATCGGCAGTTCGCCCAGGAGGAGCAGATTTTCCGACGCGGGCTGCTTCATGAGTAGACGGATCCGCACGGCGTCCGGGACGAGGCAGGCCTGACTCGAGAACGCGATCCGGCCCGTGGGAGCCTCCGGCGCGAAGGCCCAGGCGAAGGCCATGGCGAGCAGCATGGCGGCCGCGGCGACGAGCGCCCCGCGTGCCGGGGCCGGCGGCCGCGTACGGGCCAGGACGCGCGCCACGAACGCGTCGTCCGCTTCGGGCGCGCGGGCGAGTTCCCGAAGCAATCCGTCGAGGGCGAGGTGCTTACGCTCCATGAGTCGCTCCGAGCCGTTTCTGGAGACAGTCGGCCATCACGTCGCGGGCGCGCTGCAGCCGCTTCCGGACGACGATCTCGCTGGTGTTCAGCCGGGCCGCGATTTCGGCGCAGGAGCGCTGGTCGCGGTAGAAGAGGTCCAGGGTCTCGGCGACGTGCTCGCCGAGTTCCTCGCGGCAGCGCCGCAGCGCGGCCAGCGCGTCGCCGCGTCCTTCCTCGGCGGCGCGGTCCCACTCGCGGTGCTCCGCATCGATCGCCTCGATCTGGGCCTCGCTCATCCGCTCCAGGCGCCGCGAGCGAGCCCACTCCAGGTACTTCATGCGGATGATTCCGCGGACCCAGGCGCCGAAGTCCCGCGTGGCGTCGAACTTGGCGAGGTCCCGATGGGCGACCAGGAGCGCGTCCTGGGCCAGGTCTTCCGCGACGTCATTCCGCCGCACCAGCGCCAGCGCGTACGCCAGAAGGCGGCGATGCTGCTCCCGCACGAGCGCCTCGAAGCCCTTGGGCTCAAGGCACTTGGCCGCCTCTGGAAGCGTCGGGGTCGTCATGTCTGAGGAGAGTTGAAGTCCGGGACCGAATCGTGACCTCAAATCCGCCAAATACTATACGGCCCCCAGGGACCCCCACAAACCACACCGTGTTATTTGTGGGGTGAAACCCCATAAACAACACCGTGTCATTTGTGGGGTTCAGGGGGTGAGGATGACCTTGCCGACTCGGGCGTCCGTCGAAGCGCGGACCCGGATCGCCTCGTCGAAGTCCGCCATCTTGTAGCGGTGGGTGATGATCGGGGCGGGGTTCAGTTTGCCGCTCTCGATTAGGCGCTGCATCAGCTCCCAGGTCCGGAACATGTGGCGCCCCACGATCCCCAGGATCCGGCGGCCCGGGAGAATCACGTCGTTCGCGAGGTTGAGCTCGATCGGGCCCGGTGGGATTCCGAACGCCACGAAGGTCCCGCCCTTCCGTAGGGAGCGGATCGCCGTCACGATGGCCTTGTGGTTGCCCGACATGTCGATCGCGACGTCCAGGCCCGCGCCGCCCCGGTGCGACTCGAGGCGCTCCATCAGGGTCGGGTCCGCGCCGTCGAGCAGTTCGTCCGCGCCCATCGGCTTCGCCATTTCGAGGTGCTTCGGGTTGACGTCGACCGCGATGACCTTCACCGCGCCGAGCGCCTTGCAGGCCGCGACGGTGAAGAGGCCCGCGGGGCCGCAGCCGAAGACCGCCACGTTCTGCCCCACCACCTGCGCTTCGCTGGCCGCGTAGACCGCGTTCCCCAGCGGCTCCAGCAACGCCGCGATCTCGGGAGAGGTGCCCGGCGGATTCTTCCACGCGCAGACCGCCGGGATCGACAGGTACTCCGCGAAGCCGCCCGGCCGGTGCACGCCCACGATCTTCAGGTCATCACAGATGTGCCGCAGGTCGTGCCGGCACTGGTAGCATTTCCCGCAGGGGATGTGGCTCTCGACCGACACCAGGTCGCCCGCCGCCAATCCGTCCGCCCTCGCGCCGACCTCGACGACCTCGCCCGCGATCTCGTGGCCCAGGATGAGCGGCGGCTTGATGACCGACTGCGCCCAGTTGTCCCACTTGTAGATGTGCAGGTCGGTGCCGCAGATCGACGCCGCCGTCACTTTGATCAGGACGTCCTCGGGCCCGCATTTCGGAACCTCGACCTGCTGAAGGGACGTGCCGAGGCCCGCCTCCTTCTTCATCACGGCCCGCATCGTCCCCATCATTCCTGTCCTCTCAGCTGTGCCTGGAAGTCGAGCGTCAGTTCATAGATTTCCGCGATGGAGATGCCTCTCCAGGAGCGCTCGTAGAACGTCGGTCCGGCGACAAAGGGCGGCGGAGCGATGTGGAAGCTCTGATGCGCCTGCAGCGCCTTGATCCGCTCTTCCCACCCCTGCGCCCGGTAGTCCTGGTAGTACTTCCCCAAGTTCTCCGTCAGAGTCCAGCGCAACCAGGCCGAGTAGCGCATGCCCAGCGTCTCCCATTCGAGCGTGTCCGGGGCCAGATACCGGACTTCGCCGTCGGGAGCGTGGAGTGCAAAGAAGCCGCCGACGACATCGTCGGCGATGAGCACCCATTGCCGGTCCACCCTCGCGACCCGCGGCAGTCGCGGACTTCCCGATCCCAGGATCCACAGCCACCCTTGATCGACGAGAATCCCGCCGGTTTCGTGGATGACGGCGCCGAGCGCGGACTCCAGGGACACGCCGACCTTCTCGCGGATGGATTCGCGGGCGCCGGCGTCCGGAGGAAGCAACTCGACGCTGTTGCTGGCCTCGCGGATCCAGGCGTGAACCTCGGGCCAGGCGGCGTCGCTCACGATCTCAGTGTAGCGCTCACGACGCCGGGGCGGCAACGTTTGCGGTGGCGCGGAGGATGGCGCGCTCCAGCTCGCAGAAAATGCGGACGCAGTCGGGGTCGAACTGCGTCCCCGCGTGCTTCTCGATCTCCAAAAGCGCCAGGTCGTGCGGGATGGCCTTGCGATACACGCGGTCGTACACCATCGAGTCCCACGCGTCCGTGATGGCGATCAGGCGCGAGCCAAGCGGGATCTCGGTGCCCCGCAGGCCCGAAGGGTAGCCCTTCCCGTCCCAGCGTTCATGCTCGTGCTTGACGATGTCCACGATCGGCCGCAGCTCCTCGATGGGCGAGAGGATCTGCTCGGCGACCAGCGGGTGCAGCTTCATGTGCTCGTACTCGCTCTCCGTGAGGCGGCCCGGCTTGTTGAGCACGTCGTCGCGGATGCCGATCTTTCCGATGTCGTGGAAGAGCGCGCCGAGCTCGATGTGGCGGATCATCTCGCGCGGGACCTTCATGGCCCGGGCGATCTCGACGGACTTCTCCGCCACGCGGCGGGAATGGCCCTCCGTGTAGACGTTCTTCGCTTGCAGCGCCTTCTCGAGCGCGCGGATCGTGTTGATGAACTGGTTCTTGATGCGGTCGCGGCTGTGCATCACCTCCTCGGTGCGGTTGTTGAGCCGCTCCTCGAGGGCGACCGTGTAGGCGCGCTCCTCGAGCGCGCGGGAGTGCTTCTCGAGGGCCACCCGGAGCCGGAACGCCCCCTTGGCCCCCTCGATCGGACGGATGAAGAAGTCGTAGGCCCCGGCGCGCGCGGCCTCCACCGCGAGGATCGTCTCGTCGCCCCCGATGATGAGCAGGAAGCCCAGCGCGGGGTTGAGCTTCTGCAGGCGGGCCATGTGCTCGAGGGTGGATCCGGCCTGCGAGTCGATGAGGGCCATCTCGGCCGACGCGGAGCGGGCCGCCAGGTCCGCCTCCGCGGCGTTCGCGGCCAGAATGACCCGGTAGGGTTCGTCGCGGAACGCGGCTTCGAGCCCCTCGCGGACCTGGCGGTCCGGGGAGAACACGATCACATCGCCGCGTTTCTGGGTCTGCGCCATGGCGTCCGACCCTTATTATACCGGCCGGCGTCGCCGATCAGGGATTTCCGGGATGATTCACCTGGGCCCGACGCCCCGGGTTCAAATCTTTCCGATCGCCAGGGCCACCAGCGCCCCCTCGAAGGCCACCACGATGAGCAGCACCATCGAGAGCGCCAGGCCCCGGTTCCGCAGCCACATCCGCTGGAGCGCCGCACTCATCAGGCCCGCGATGCCGGCGTGCAGGAGCAGGCCGACCGCCGCCGAGAGCGCCATGTTGCCGCGCCCCAGCGCAAAGAGCGCGTTGCGCTGCGTCAGGATCTGCCGCAGCGCGCCGTCCCCGAGTTCGTCCCCGAAGAGCAGGAACCCGATCATCTCGGCGAGGAAGACGCCGCAGCAGAGCGTCAGGCAGACGCCCAGCAGCGTGCGGGCGCGGGGGTCGGTTCTCGGAATGACGGTCGGAGGTCCCATAGTACCTAGACGGCGAACATTGATGAAACGCCCGCCGCGGGTTCCGAAGTTTGAGGAATCCGGCGCTACTCGCGATATATCTCGAAGCCCAGCTCGCGGATCATCCGCGAATCGGCGTCGTCGCTGTTCCCGCCGGTCGTGAGGTACCCGTTGGTGAAGATCGAATTGCACGGATACAGCACCAGCGGCTGCAGCGATTTCAGGACCACCTCGCGGCCCCCGGCGCAGCGGATGTCGCGCGACGGGTTCACGAGGCGGACCATGCAGAGCACCTTGAGGCACTTCTTCGGGTCCTGCTTCGGCTGCTCCCCCAGCGGCGTGCCGGGGCGCGGGTCGAGGAAGTTGATCGGGATCGACGTCACCCCCAGGCGGCGCAGCTCGAACGCCAGCTCCACGAGGTCCTCGTCCTGCTCCCCCATCCCCACGATGCCGCCGCAGCAGGACTCCATGCCCGCTTCCTGGACGTAACCGATCGTCCGGACGCGGTCCTCGTACGCGTGCGTGGTGCAGATCTCCGGGAAGTGCTTCGGGCTCGATTCCAGGTTGTGGTTGAAGCGGTCGACGCCGGCCTCCTTCAGCCGGAAGGCCTGCTCGCGTTCGAGGATGCCCAGCGAGGTGCAGACGCGGATGCCCACCGTCTGCTTGATCTCCTTCACCGCCGCGCAGATCGTGTCGAGCTGGACGTTGCTCGGCCCGCGCGTCGACGTGACGATGCAGTACTTATAGGCCCCGGCCGCCTTCGCCTTCTTCGCGGCCGCGACCATCTCGTCCTTCGTCTCCAGGCGGTAGCGCTCGACCTCGCCCGTCGCGATGTTCGACTGCGAGCAGAACTTGCAGTCCTCGGGGCACATCCCGCTCATCGCGTTCTCGAGGATGTGGATCTTGACCTTGTTGCCGTGGTGGTGGTAGCGCACCCGGTATGCGGCGTTGAGGACGTCCAGGAGCTCCACGTCCGGCGCGCGGACGATGGACAACGCCTCGGCCTTCGAGAGTTCCCCGCCGGCGAGGACGCGGTCGGAGAGCGCGTTCCAGTTACCCATTCAGTTTCGCCATGAGGACCTCGGCGACCTTCGGCTCGATCTTCGACCAGCTGGCCGCGGGGTCCTTCGTGATGGTGATGAAATTGTTGAGCGTGAACACCTGGGTCACGCCCGGGATCCCGAAGAGCGCCTGCGCGATCGGCTCCGCCGCGGCCTCCTGGGCCGAGCGGTACGTGGTCGGCTTCGCGAACTTCGACTCGCTCAGCCCCACGCGGATCGAGTTGGGGTTCGGCGTCGTCCCGATCTGGAAGGGGGCGCTCATCGCGAAAGATCTAATCATGCGCGCCGCGATAGCGCAAGGAGAAGCTTTTCGGCGACGCGCGGACGAGGTATCATTGGCGCATGACTACTCCCAAGAGCAGTACGTCCGTGTCCTGCCCCTGCGGGGCCTCGCTGGAGATCGATCCCAACGAGACCACCCAGGAGATCTCGTGCCCCGAGTGCGGCATGATCCTGGAGGTCGCCATCGCGATCGACTCCCGGACCAAGAAGGTCAGGCTCGGCATCCTCGTGAAGCCGCAGTCGGTCACGCACCGGGAAGCCAAGGGCAAGGGTGAGGAAGTCCACACCGCCAAGTGCGTCTGCGGCGCGCAGCTCCACATCGAGTCCGCCAGCATGTCGCCGGACATGGTCTACATCTGCGAGGCCTGCGAGGCCGAATATACCGCCACGCTCAAGAAGCCGAAGTCGGGGGGCACCAGCACGCTTGTCCTCCGGCCCCTGGTGGCGTCGCCCGTGACCAAGAAGACGGTGGCTCCGGCCCCCACCAAGCCGCCCGCCCCGGCGCCGGCCCCCGCGAAGGCGGCGCCTCCCCCGGCCAAGGCAGCGCCCTCGACGCTCCAGAAGATCGCCAAGACCGCGCCGCTTCCGCCGGCGCAGAAGCCCGCGGCGACGCGGGCGACGGTCGCCCCCGCCCCTGCGGGCTCCGCGGCCGCTCTGGCCGCCAAAGAGCGGCTCATCCAGATGTCCAAGGCCGACGTCGGCGCGCAGGAGTTCGGCGACGGGCGCCTCCTCTGCTTCTGCCGCGCGACGATCACCCTGAAGAACGGCTTCCCCAAGGAGATTGTGAAGTGCCCGGAGTGCGGCACGGGGTTCCGGATCTTCCAGGCGACCAACCCGAAGAACGGCGACCCGATGGCGGTGATGATCCCGCGCGAGTGATCAGTTCCCCCGGAGCTGGCGCCGGGCTACCTCGAGCAGGTACTGCGCGTCCCGGCGCTTTGCCCACCCCGCGGGCGCCACGCGGAGCGCGGCCTCGAAATCCTCCACGGCCCCCTTCAGGTCACCCCGCTTGGCCCGGACGATCGCGCGGTTCGCGTATGCCGTCTCGGCCTCGCCTCCCCACTTCAGCGCCTCGCTGAGATCAGCAAAGGCGCCGCCCAAGTCTCCCGTCTGCATCCGGATCACGCCGCGGTTGATGTACCCGTCAGCCCGCTGCGGCTTCACCCGGACCAGTGCGTCGAAGTCGACCATCGCGCCCTTCAAATCCCCGAGCGTCGCGCGCGCCAGGCCCCGGTTCAGGTACGGGTCGGCCGACGTCGGGTCGTAGCGCAGCGCCAGGGTGCAGTCCTCGATGGCCCCCTTGGAATCTCCCCGGTCCTGCCGCTCCCGCGCCCGGCTGTTGTAGGCGAGGCCGCACTCCGGGTCGAAGCGCAGCTGATGGGTCCAGAGCGTGATCGAATCCTTCCAGACTCCCGTCTGGAGGACGGTCGCGATCGTCAGCAGCGCCAGAACGCCCGTGAGCGCCGCCACGACCGGCCGCCGCGCGGGCGACTCGGAGCGGAACAGCCGAGCCAGGCCGGCGGCGACGAGCATCGCCGCCGGGATCATCGCGAGATAGGTGTAGCGGTCCGCCGCCACCTGGGACCCCGTCACCGCCACGCCCAGCACCGGGAACACCAGCACCGCGTAGGCGGCCCACGCGGCGAGGCCCGCGGGCCAGCGACGGCGCCGCGACCACAGGAAGGCCGTCAGCGTCGCGACCGCGACCATCGGCACGAGATACTTGGCCTGCCAGGGGTTCAGCGGGACGTCGATCCGGTAGAGCGGTATCAGCCCGACGGGCCAAAGGGTCTTCAGCGGATAGAAGCAGAGGCCGTACGCGGCCTGTGCGGCGCGATCGGGGATGGAGTAGCCGGCCAGGGGCCGGACCTGGTCGATGTGCCGCATCGCGAGGATCATGATCGCGGCGTCGGCGACGGACAGGAGCAGGAACGGGACCTTCTCGAGGAGCAGGCGCTTTGCGGAGTCCCTGTTCCAGCGCCCCAGCGGCACCGCATCCAGGATCAGCAGCACCAGCGGGAGCATGATGCCGAGCGCCTTTGAAAGTAGCGATGCCCCGAAGGCCGCGCAGGAGAGGACCAGCCATTTCGTCGACGGCTCCCCGCGGCGCTCCAGCTCGGCCCGCTTCAGGTAGGCGAGGAGCGAGAGCAGCACGAAGAAGCCGCAGAGCACGTCGCGGCGCTCCGTCACCCAGGTCACCGATTCGACCCGCAGCGGGTGCAGCGCGTGAAGCAAGGCGCCGCCGACGGCGGGCCAGGGCGCGGGCGACGGCGAGGAGACGCGAAGCAGCGCGAGGAGGACGTAGTACAGCAGCACCGAGTTGGCCGAATGGAGGAGCACGCTGCTGAGGTGATACCCGAAGGGGTTCATCCCCCAGATCACATAGTCGAGTCCGAGGCTCATCCAGCTCAGCGGCTGGTAGTGGCCCAGCAGGAACGTGCTCCACATCCAGCCGAGTTGGGTCGGGCCCAGGCCCCGGTAGTCCGGGTTGTCCCGGAGGTTCATGTAGTCGTCCCAGTTGGTGAACCCGTTCGACGTCGACGGAAGGAACGCGAGCGTGACGACGAGCGCGATCAGGGAAGGCGGAAGGAGACGCGAACGGAGCGAGGTCTCAGGGGCGGCCACGTCGAGAGGATAGCACGATTCTACGGAGAAATCCGGGCGTATCCGCGACGGTGCCGCCGTGGGAAGACGTCGGGGTGCAGGATCTCCGCGAGGATCTCGAGGCCGTCGACGAGCCGGACGCCCCCGCCGTTGAAGTACGACGGCCCGTCGGCATGGTAGACCTCGCCGCTCCGCACCGCGGGGATCGACGCCCAACCCGGCCGCTCGGTGACGCGAGGCAGTTCGCGCAAGGTCCGCTCCCGGCTCAGGCCGCAGGGCATGAGGATGAGCACCTCGGGTGCGGCGTCGACGACCGCCGACCACTCGATGCGCCGGGACTCCTTCCCCTTCGACGCCAGCGGGTCGTGGCCCCCCGCCATCTCCACCATCTCGGGCACCCAGTGGCCGCTCGCGAACACCGGATCGAGCCACTCCATGCAGAAGACCCGGCGCTTCGGGAGCTTCCGGGTCTTCTTGACGACCGCGTCGATGCGGCGCCGCAGCGCGCGTTCGAGCGGCCGCGAGTCCTTTCCCAGCAACTCCGCGAGCTCGCGCAAGTCGTCGAACATCCCCTCGAAGTCGTGCGCGTGCAGCGCGAGCACCCGGGGCTTCGGCTTCACCAGCTGCAGGACTTCCCGCAGGTCCGACGGCGACGTCGCGCAGACCTCGCAGAGGCTCTGCGTCAGCAGCACGTCCGGCTTGAGCTTCTCTACAAGCGTCCGATCGACGCGATAGAGACTGCGGTTGTCCTTGGCCGCGGCGACGACGGCGGCGTCGATCTCTCCGCTCGACATCGTCTCGGGATCGATGAGGCTCGTCGACACCACCGGCTTCTTCCGCGCCGCCGGGGGCCAGGTGCACTCGTGCGAGACTCCGACGATCGAGCGACCCGCGCCCAGCGCATAAGCCATCTCGGTCGACGTGGGCTGGAACGAGAGGATCCTCATGATTTCTTCGCCACGAAGAAGATCCGGCGGAACGGGAACTGCGTGCCCTGCGGCGTCTCCGGATACGCCGCGCGCAGTTTCTTTCCATACGCGGTCAGGAACGCCTCGCGGTCGGCGCCCTCGAGCGCCTTCATCACGGGCCGCAGCCCCGTGCCCTTCATCCACTCCAGCACGGCATCATTACCGGGCAAGACGTGCTGGTAGACGGTTTCCCACGCGTCGACCTTCAGGCCCAGCGCCCAGCCGAGCTCGACGTAATAGGCGAGCGGCTGGACGACGTCATGCCGCAGAGTGTTCTTCAGCATGTCCGCCCAGCGCTTGCTCGACGACAGCTTCTTCAGGAGCGTGTGGGAAGGCGACTCGAAGTTCGCCGGCATCTGCACCGCGAGCACGCCCTTCGGAGCCAGGTAGGACGCCACGTGGCGGAGCACGGCGTCGTGGTCCTGCACCCACTGGATCGCGGCGTTGGAAACGATGAGGTCCGCGGGCGCGTCCGGCTTCCAGGTCGCGAGGTCGCCCTTGAGGAAGTCGAGGCGCCCGGCCTCGGATCGGTTGCGCGCGGGACCGAGCATCTCCTCCGAGAGGTCCACGCCGCGGACCCGCGCCTCGGGCCAGTGGTCGGCCAGCGCGGCCGTGAGGTCGCCCGTGCCGCAGCCGAGGTCGATGATCGAGCGGTACGACTGGTCCGGGATCCGCGAGAGGAGGTCGAAGAAAGGCCGCGAGCGCTCGCCTCGAAACCGTTCGTACTGGTCGGCGTCCCACATGCGTCACCCGCGCGCGTGGTCGACCGCGAGATGGCCCGCGACGTAGACCTGGCGGATCGCGGAGCGGTTGCCACGGTGGACGATGCGCGAAACCAGGTCGTGGGCCGATTCGGCCGGCGGCGCCCCCGCAGGCACGATCTGGTTCCATTCGAGCACCTGGAAGTCGGCCGACTTTCCCGGCTCCAGCGAGCCGATGTCGTCGAAGCCCAGCGCCTCCGCCCCGCCCAGGGTCGCCATTCGGAAGAGCTCCTCGGGTCCCGGCCCCTTGGCGGAACGGACCGCGTGGACCTCCCAGGCGCAGCGCATGACGCGGTACATGGAGAGCTCCGGCCCCGCGCCGACGTCGCTGCCGAGGCTCATCTTGACGCCGGAGCGCCGCGCGCCCGGCCAGTCGAGGACGCCGCTCTTCAGGAAGAGGTTGGACGTCGGGCAGTGCGAGACGCGCCGCAGCTTCTTCCAGTCCCGCGACGTCATATGGACGCAGTGGGCGAAGAGGGACAGCTCTCCCGTCAGGCCCGCCTCCTCGTAGACGTCGACGTACGGCTTGTGGAAGCGGTGCCGCACCTCGCGGATCTCGTCCGGATTCTCGTTGAGGTGCGTCTGGATCGGGAGGTTGAGGCGCCGGGCCAGGTCGCCCGCGCCATGGAGGAGGTCCTGGGTGCAGGACAGCGCGAAGCGGGGCGTGACCGCGAAGCGCTGCTTCTTCGAATCCCACTTCTTCGCGAGCTCTTCGGCCTCCTGGAGGACGCGCGAGCGGCGGTACGCGCCGATGTCCATGAGGGGCGGCCCGATCCATGCGTGGACGCCCGCATCGCGCGCCGCCTCGAAGCAGGCGTCGACGGACTCGGGCCAGGCCGACGTGTAGAGCGCCGCCGCCGTGGTGCCGTTGGCGAGCATCTCCTGGAAGAAGCGCCGGGTCAGCTCGACCGCTCGGCCGCCCTGGAACTCCGCCTCGATGGGATAGACCCACTTGCGGAGCCAGGGGAGCAGTCCGTCCGGGTGGATGCCGCAGATCGAGAGCTGGGGCACATGCGCATGGGTGTCCACGAAGCCCGGGACGATCAGGTTCGGGCGAAGGTCGAAGTCGTGGCGGCGCCCCCGCCCCACGGCCACGATGACGCCGTCGCGGACCTCGAGGGTGCCGTCGGGAATGTCGGCCCAGCCGCCGCCTCGCATGGGCGTCAGCAGGTGTCCGCGGTAGATCGTCACGCGGCAGATTCTAAGTCCCGCGGCGAGGAAGCGCAAAGAACTGTTCACCCCTCGGAGGAACCCCTTCGTATACTGCCCGCCGGCATGAATTTCGAGATCCTGGACCTTCGGGAAGAACCCTCCGCGCTGGCCTGGGCCATCGACTCGAGCCGCGGGGGAGGCGTCACCCTCGCCCTGGCGAAGTATTCATCCCATGCCACCGGCAAGGACGAAGGAATCGCCGTCGCGAAGGCATTCGCGTCATCCCTGTTCGGAACGGACCCGTCCTTGGAGCATCTGAGGGACCTGAAGGACGATCAGGTGATTCCCAACACCGTATCCTGGCTCGCGCACGGGCTCAACTTTGGCGAATCCATGATGCCTGAAGACCTGGCCGCGGACTATGTCCGAAAGTTCCTCAGCTTCTTCGAAGCGCCCGCCTGCTTTACCAACAGAGAAGGAGTGGGCCACGGATCCATTTCCATCCAGATGACGACCTCCTTCCTCGATGCGGCGCTGATCGTCGTGGATCACGGTCGAGCGGGTCTTCTCTGCGTCCAAGAGAAGAGCAAGACTCGTTATGAGAGCCCTGACGGATGGACGAAGATCTACTGAAGGGCGTCAACGAGGCCCCGCCGCAAGGAGCTCGTGGGAGGGAGTCCGCCACGCGCCCAGCGCCACCAGGACCGTCCCCAGCGTGACCGCCACGGCGGGCGGCCCGGCGAGGTGCCAGGTTCGCGCCATCGGGAGCAGCGCCTCGGCACCGAGCGCCATGGGGAGCCCGACCGCCCCCGCCAGGAGGAGGAAACTGGAGAGCTCCCGGACGGCGGGAGAAAGGCGGAGGCGGTCGAGCAGCAGACCGAGCACGATGTTCAGAAGCGGCAGCATCACCGCCGCGACGTGAGCCAGGCGCAGAAGACGGCGCGCGAGGTCGTCGTACTCCAGGAGCCCCTCCGGCACCCGGACCATCGGGACGAAGGCGTAGAGGGACATCCCCAGGCCGCCGACGAGCGACAGCGTCAGCAGAAGCAATCCCGCCTTGATGTTGCGCGAGCCGCTCATCCGACGCTCCTCCATGCCCGCCGCGCCCGCGCCAGGAAGGACTCCCGGCGCCGCGCGGTCTCCTCCGAGGTGTAGAGCGAGCCCATCAGGTACTCCAGCCCCTGCTCCAGGTCCGCGACGCTCATGCCCTTGGGCACGAAGTTCACGTCGAAGAGCGTGCAACGCTCCCAGTAGCGGTCGCGCAGCAGCCGCTCTTCCCGCTTCAGGCGCGCGTGCAGCGAGGTGCCCGGGAACGGCGTCAGCACGGTCACCTGGACGTCGGCCAGTCCGCTCGACTTCACGAATCGCTCGATCTGCGGGAAGATGTCGGGCGTGTCGCTGTCGTTGCCCGTGATGAAGCACCCGTTCACCGAGATACCCCGGTCCTGGATGGCGTCGATGGCCGAGCGGTACTCCTTGTAGCGCTGCGCCTTCCAGCCCGAACTGTCCATGCCCGCCAGCGCCGCCGGCGTCGGCGATTCGAACCCGATGAGGAGCTGGCGGCAGCCGCTCTCGGCCAGCAGGTCCAGCAGCTCCGGGTCCTCGGCGACCGAGACGTCCGTCTCGGTGAACCAGTGGACGTTCTCCTCCGCGATCGCGCGGACCAGCTCCTTGCCCCACTTCTTGTTCACGAAGGTGTTGTCGTCCGCCAGCTCGATGAAGGGGCGCTTCCAGAGCTTCTTGATCTCGCGGATCTCCCGCCGCACGGCGTCCACCGGCTTGAGCTTGTAGGGGCCAAGGACGCGCGACGCCGCGCAGAACTCGCAATGAAGCGGACAGCCGCGCGTGGTCTGGACGGGCATCCGGTTGTAGCGCTCGATCCGGAGCAGGTCGTAGCGCGGCGTGACGTGGCCCAAGGTCACGTCCGACGGCGAGGCATTGCGGTAGATCTTTCGCAGGGTCCCCCGATCGGCGTCCGCGACCACACGCGGCCACACCGCTTCACCCTCGCCGACCACGATGGCGTCCGCGTAGAGTACCGCCTCATCGGGGAGCAGCGTGACGTGCAGCCCGCCGAGCACGACCGTCGTCCCCTGCGCCCGGTAGTAGTCCGCGATGCGGTACATGACGTCCGACATCGCCGTGAACGAACTGATCGCAACGAGGTCGAATGATTTGCCTTTTAAGGCCGCCTCGTCGTAGTCGGGACACTCCAGGTACGTGACCTCATGCCCCTTGGGCGTCGCGCCCGCAAGGGTCAGCAGTCCCAGCGACGGCATCGACGCGATGACCTTCGCGCGCTCGACGAAGCCCGGCAGCGTGATTCCATGCTTCCGGAGCCGCTCGTTGTAGATCCGCACCCCGCTGACGGCGATCAATCCTATTCTCATGCGGAATGAACTGCAACTGGCGTGCCGGAGGGGCGTCGAGGAGGGTTTGGGGTTCGCTGTGCACGTTCGTGCACACCCGCGACTATTCGTCGGACCGATTCTTCGCCAGGAGGGTGGCCTTGACGGTCTTGCGCTTGCCGTCGCGTTCGAACCCGAGCGTGATCTCGTCGCCCGGCTTGAGCGCGAAGAAGATGGCCGAGTATCCCTTCACGTCCTCGAAGTCCTTCTCGTTCAGCGAGAGGAGGACGTCGCCCTCCTTGAGGCCCGCCCTCTCGGCGGGGCTGCCGGGCGCGACGCCCTGGAGCTTCACGCCCTTGCCGTCGTAGCCGTAGTCGGGCATCACACCGAAGTACGGAGTGCCGCCCTTCCCGGCCTTCGGAAGCGCCGCGGAGGGAGGAGGCTTGATGAAGGTCATCTTGTCGTCGGCGTCGGCAATGCGCCTGGCCAGGGTCTCGACCAGATCGGCCACCTTCCGGAGGCCGTCGTAGTTGATCTTGTCCGCCGTGTCGCCCGGCTTGTGGTAGTCGGGGTGCGCGCCGGTGAAGAGGTGGACCGAGGGGATACCCTTCAGGACGAACGAGGTGTGGTCGCTCGGCCCGATGGCGTCCTTGTTGTAGGCGATCTTGATCGCGCTGTCCGCGAGGTACTCCTTGAACCGGTTGCCCGTGTCGGCCCCGAAGACGATCAGGTTGTCCCGCAGGCGGCCGACCATGTCCATGTTGATCATCGCGACCGTGGGGTCCAGCGAGGCGGGATTGTTGACGTAGTGGCGCGAGCCCAGCACGCCCATCTCCTCGCCGCTGAACGCGACCAGGATGATCGTCCGCTTCGTCCGCTTCTTCGCAAACCGGCGGGCCATCTCGAGCACGACGGCGCTGCCGCTCGCGTTGTCGTCCGCGCCGCAGTAGACCTTATTGCCGTCCGCCCCCAGATGGTCGTAGTGGGCACCGATCACCACGGCCTCCCCGATCGATCCGTGGAGGACCGCCACGATGTTGCGCCCGGTAGTGCCGTGCCCCTGGAACGGCTGGATCACGGGCTCCAGGCCCGCGCGCCGCAGCTCGCCGATAATGTGGCGGGCCGCCTTCTCTTCGCCCGCGGTGCCGGTCTCCCGGCCCTCGAACGACTCGCCCGCCAGCGCCCGCACGTCCGCTTCGACGTCCTGGGTGGCGCAGAAAGCCAGCAACAGCGCGGCAATCATCATTCTGGAGATTCTACGGAACTGGAGGGGTCTTTGTGGAGCCTGAACTTCGCGGCTATTTGCCCTGCTGGGAATCGCCCTTCTTCTCGCTGCCGGGCTTCCGGAGCGCCGCGATCTTGCCGTCCATCTGGGCGAGCAGCACCTCGATGGCCTTCTCGAGCGGCACGTCCCGGCCCGCCAGAAGGTCCTCGTGGGTTTCCCCGGCCCGATAGTCGGGCGGGACGCCGTAGCCCTCGAGATTCCGCCCGTCGGCGCTGAACCAGCCCTGAACCGAGACGGTGATCTTCGAGCCGTCCTGCATCACCCACTCGTTGCCGCCGATCACGCCGCCTGCGGTCGGCATCCCCACGAGGTAGCCGATGCCCAGGTGCCGGAACGTGAAGGGCAGGATCTCCTTGTCGCTGCGGGAGATCTCGTTCATGACCATGATGACGGGCTTGTCCCACGACTTGCCCGACGCGCGGCCTCCCGTCGACCCCTGGCCGTACTTGTCGGCGGCGGTCGTGCCGTTCCGGTTGCGCGTGAAGCAGGCGGGGGACGCGTTCAACCGCTCCGGGGACGTCGAATCGAGGAGCGCGCAGACGGGCCGGTGGGCGAGGCCGCCGACGCCGTCGCGTTCGTCCAGGACCAGGCCCTCCGCGTCGCGGCATTCCTCCTCGAGCGCCTTCTTGAGGCGGGTCACCTCGGACTGCACCATCATCTTGATGTGGTGGTAGGCCAGGCGCCCGCCGCTGCGCTCGCGCGTCAGCTTCTTGCGCCAGGCGATCTTGTTCTCGTACTTGAGCTCGCGCAGCGCGTTCCGGTCGAGCCCTCGCACGCTCACGGGCCGCACGTCGCCCGCCGGGTTGCGCACCAGGAGCTTCAGCTCCGGAATGGCCGCGCCCGCCTCCCCGGTCATCAGCCGGTCGAAGTCCGTCCGCAGGGTCAGCTCGACGCCGCCCGCCGAGACGATCACGTCGCCCTCGCGGAGCCCCGCCTTGTCGGCCGGGCCGTCCGGCTCCAGCCGGACGATCCGAACGCTCCCGTCAGGCAGCGCCTCGAGGTCCGCCGCGAGCGACCCGGTCGACGCCGAGTTCTTCGGCGCGGGCGCCGAGAGGTGGATGTGCGACGAATGCAGCTCGCGGATCATGTCGTTGATCAGGTCGTAGAGCTCGGACTTCGTCTGGCACTGCTCCGCGAAGCCGCGGTACTTCTCCCGCATCGCCGTCCAGTCGACGCCGTGGTAGAACGGATCGTAGTAGTGGCCCGCGTAGGCGGACCAGACCTGCAGGAAGACGCCGAGCATCTCCTCGCGGCGCGTGACGGGCCGGCTCGCCTTGAGGTCGAGCGCGAGTCGCTGCTGGCTACGGCTGTCGACGATCGCCAGGACCTGGTTCTCCGTGCCCTGGCCCCGCTCCAGCTCGGCGACGACCATCGTGCCGTCGGGGGACCAACTCGGGTTCCGGCCGGCGTGCCCCAGCGATCGCTCCCCGCCAGCCTCGCCGGTGTCCCAGACCTTCAGCTTCCAGCCGCCGTCGCCGGCCGCCGCCCCGTAGGCCAGGAGCTTGCCGTCGGGGGACCAGGACAGGCCGCTCTTCGCGTCCGGCGTGTAGAGGCCCTGGGGCCGCTCCGCCGGAGGCGTCAGAACCGAAATCGTGGTCTTGCCGTTTTCCGTCTCCAGGTAGGCGACGCTCTTCCCGTCCGGCGAGAAGCGCGTCCATTCGTAGTCGACGTCGAGGCTGCCGACCAGCCGCTTCTTCTCGTCCGTCCTCAGGTCCAGCACCCAGACGCCGCCGCCCTCGCCGGCCGGCAGCGCGTAGACGAGGCGGGTCCCGTCGGGCGACGCGTGCGGGTGACGGTACGGCTTCTCCTCGGAGGTCAGCCGCCGCGGCTCCGTGCCGGCCAGATCGACGGCCCAGATGTGGCCCGCCGTGCCGGGCGACCCGTTGACGAAGACGATCTGCTTCTCGTCGGCCGTCCAGGACGGGTCGCGGCGCTCGTCGGCCCCGCGGGTCAGGGAGCGAACGTTGCGGCCGTCGGCGTCGGCCACCCAGATCTGGCCCCGCGACACGAAGGCGATGCGGGATCCCGAAGGCGACCACGCGGGCGTGCGGAAGCCCGACGTGTAGGTCCGCGATTCGGCGGGGTCCTCGTATGCGAACTCGGTCGTGACGGCGAGCTTCTTCGGCGTGGGCAGCGTGGCGCGCAGGTCGATCGAGTAGAGATCGAACTCGTGCTCGTACACGAGGGCGCTGCCGCCCGTGGACGTCGTGGGCCAGGTGACCTCGCCGTCCCGATGGCCGGTGACCTGCAGGAGCGGCCCCCCGGCGGCGGAGGCACGCCAGACGTTGCGGTGCATCGAGGCCTGCTTCATCCCGTTCGCTTCGTGGGAGAAGTACAGCTGCGATCCCTTGAAGACGGGATGGCGGGAGTCCTCGGTGCCCGACGCGATCTCGCGCGGCACACCCGTTCCGTCGGCCGCGATCACGAAGATGTTGTGCTCGCCGTCGGCGTATCCCGACGAGTAACGGTCGTAGGCGATCGACTTGGCGTCGGGCGACCAGGCGGGGTTCTCGCCCCGGAAGCGGGTCACCCGCGTCGCCGTGCCGCCCTCGGCGGGGACCTTCCAGAGGTCCCAGACGCCGTTGTTCAGCGCGAGGTCGAGGTTGGAGTCGCGGTTGGACTGGAAGGCGATCCAGCGGCCGTCCGGCGACCAGGCGGGCGAGTCATCGTCGGACGAATGCCAGGTCAACTGACGGACGCGGCGGTTGGACAGCTCGACCACGAAGAGGTCGCGGTTCCCCGCCTTGTCGCTCGAGAAGGCCAGCGACGAACCGTCGGGGGACCAGCAGGGCTTCTGCTCGTCGGCCGGATCCTCGGTGATGCGCTCGGCGTTACCGCCCTCGGAGGGACAGACCCAGATGTCGCCGTGCCAGTCGAAGGCGATCCGGCGGCCGTCGGGCGAGAGCGCGGGATGACGCAGGCCGCGGATTGTTTGGACGGGAGGGGCGGCGCCCAGACTGAGAACGAACAGAGCAACGACCGCCGCGACTCGAACCATGCCCATACCCCAGACAACGAAACTCCCATTGTACGAAGCCGGAAGTTCAAGGCAAGCGGCGATCGGAACGGCGCGACGAAATTATTTCTGCTCCACCGGAAGCGTCGACACTGAGCCGGTCTTGAGGTCCACGACCCGGATCGCGTGGTTGTTGGTGTCGGCGATGAACAGCTTGTCGCCCCAGCCCGAGAGCCCGTTGGGCTCGTGGAAGCGCGGCTTGGCGCCATCCTCGAGGCCCTTCTTGCCGTCGCCCAGGAAGGTCTTCACGGCGCGGGTCTTGGGGTCCACGGTCTTGATCTTGTGGTTGTAGCTGTCCGCCACGTAGAGGACATCCTTGTGCCACGCCAGCCCGATGCAGTGCTGGAGCAGCGCCTCGTCCCCGGCCCCGTCCTTGTCGCCGAAGTCGAAGAGGCCCGTTCCGACAATCGTCCGCACCTTGCCGGCGGGGTCGGCGTCGACCTCGCGGATGGCGCTGATCTCGCTGTCCGCCACGTAGAGCTTCCCCGCCCGCAGCGAGAGCCCGCTGGGCTGCGAGAAGTTGGACTTCTCGTGCGGGCCGTCCAGGATGTTCTCGCGGCCGGTCCCGCTGTAGGGCGCGATCGTCCCGGTGACGAGGTTGAGGACCCAGATCTGGTGGTTGCCCGCCATCGCGACGAAGAGGCGGCTGCCGTCGAGCGCCAGGTCCCACGGCGAGTTCAGCCCCACCTTGAGGGCCTCGCCGCCCGGGAGATGCGACCCCTGGCTCCCCGTCCCCGCGATCGTCTTCACCATCTTGCCGACGAGGTCGATCTGGCGGATCGAGTGGTTCTGCCGGTCGCAGACGTAGAGCGTCGTGTCCTTGAGGGCCATCCCCTGGGGCTCGTCGAAGCGGGCGGACTTGAAGTCTCCGTCCTTGTTCCCCTCCTCCGGCCCGCCGATCACCTCCAGAACCTTCCCCTCATGGTCGGTGACCAGGACCCGATGGTGCTTCGTGTCGGCGATGAAGAGCTTCTCGGCGCTCGCCAGGACCTTCCCCGGGAAGGACAGGGCGCCGGGCTTGACCTTGTTCCGCTCCAGTCCCAGCTTCAGCTCCGTCCGGCTGATCTTGCCCTCGAACTTCTTGATCGTCGCGTCGATGGCCTTCACGAAGGTCTCGTACTGGCCCTCGCCCGACGCGTGGCCCACGATGTTCCCCTCCGGGTCGATGAGGGTGAAATGGGGCCAGCCTTTGGCGCCGTACTTGTTCCAGATCTTGAAGTCCGCGTCGTTGACGACGGGGTGCTCGATATCGTAGCGCAGGATCGCCTGCCGGATGGCGTCCGAGTCCTTCTCGTTGGCGAACTTGGCCGAATGGACGCCGATGACCACGAGCTCCTTCGGGTACTTCTTCTCCAGGCGGATGAGGTCGGGGATGACGTGCATGCAGTTGATGCAGCAGAAGGTCCAGAAGTCGAGCAGCACGATCTTGCCCTTGAGCTCCTCCAGCTTGATCGGCTTGTCGGTATTGAACCAGCCGACGCCGCCGTCGAGCTCCGGCGCTTTCTTCGCCGGGGCCTTGTCCTGGGCGAATCCCGTCGTGCCGATCGCGGCGGCGAGGGTCAGGGCGATGAGGCGCTGCTTCATGGATCGCATCTCCGGCTCAATTCGAGGTCCAGCAATGATACGGACGGGCCGCTATCTCTGTTTCCCGACGGCCGCCGCCGTTTCGAAAATCGAGTCGAGCGCCGCCAGAAGCTGGCTGGCCTGGAAGCCGCAGGTCCGCACGATCGTGGTCCGCTCGCCCGCCAGCTCCGCGTCGCCCGAGTTGCCGATCGTGGCGACGATCAGCCGGCCGCAGCGGCTCATCAGGGCCTCGAGCAGGCGGCGCTGGCCGGCGAAGCGGTGGGCGTCGAAGCAGAGAAGAACCGCCACGTCCTGCGCGGCGGCCCACTCGGCCGCCATCCCGATCGCCCGCTCGTCGGGCTGCACCGCCACCTCCAGGACCCCGACGCTCGCGCCGATCCTGGGCCGCAGCAGTGCCGCCGTGGCCCGGAGGTCCACGGCGATCGGGATCCGGTCGGCGACGTCCGCCAGCCGGGGCACGATCAGCCCCGCCCGGCAGCCCGACGGCAGCGGAAGCAGCAGGAGGGGGTCGCGGCCGATTCGCAGCGCCTCGCGGGCGACGTCCGCCGCCAGGGCAGCACCTTCGGCCTCGTCGGGCTCGCGGGCGCCGTCGGGGACGACGGCCCCCACCCCCACCTTGATCCCCACGCAGCGCAGTCCGATCGCCATCTCGGCGGCCATCGGGCCGCTCTCGGAGACGAGGTTCACCGTGATGCCCATCGCGACCAGCTCGTTCCCCATCGCGCGGCCGACCTCGCGGGCGAGCACCGGGTTGGCCGCGATCTCGAGCGCCTCGACGCCGGGGAACGCCGTTACGCCCCGGACGAACGGCGTCACCGCCCCGCCCTCGTGGCGGACGGCGAAGTCGAGGCCGTCGCCGAGCTCACGGGTGAGGGTCCGGACCAGCTCCCGGACCTGCTCCGGAGTCTCGATGTTGCGCCGCAGGAGGTGGATGCCCGAGGGGTGGGCCGCGCGGAGCTCGCGGACGAGCTCGGACGTCGCTTCGATGCCGTACATCTCCGCGAAGTCGGGTATCACGGTAGTCGCTGATTATGCCTTGATTCTTGATTCACTTCTACTTGCTTCATGCTTCGTGCTTCCTGCTTAATGGGGCCGATGAATACGCTGAAACCCATCCTCGACGAGGAACTCGCCAAGATCCGCAGCGCCGGCCTCTATAAGGACGAGCGCGTCATCCAGACCCCGCAGGGCGCCCACATCCAGGTGGCCCAGCGCGAGGTCCTCAACTTCTGCGCCAACAACTACCTCGGGCTCTCGTCCCACCCCGAGATCATCCGCGCGGCCCACGACGCCCTCGACCGCTGGGGCTACGGCCTGAGTTCGGTGCGCTTCATCTGCGGCACCCAGACGCTGCACAAGGAGCTCGAAACCGCCATCGCCCGCTTCTTCGGGACCGACGACGCCATCCTCTACACGAGCTGCTTCGACGCCAACGGCGGCCTCTTCGAGACCCTGCTCGGGGCCGAGGACGCGATCATCTCCGACGCCCTCAACCACGCGTCGATCATCGACGGCATCCGCCTCTGCAAGGCGGAGCGCTTCCGCTACGCCAACGCCGACCTGCGAGAGCTCGAGGACTGCCTGAAGAAGACCCAGGACAAACGGGTCCGGATGATCGCGACCGACGGCGTCTTCTCGATGGACGGGACCATCGCACCCCTGCCCCAGATCTGCGAGCTCGCCGACCGCTACAAGGCGCTCGTCATGGTCGACGATTCCCACGCGAGCGGCTTCATCGGGAAGACCGGGCGGGGCACGCCGGAACTGCACGGCGTCGCGTCGCGAATCGACGTGCTGACCTCGACGCTCGGCAAGGCCCTCGGCGGCGCGGCGGGCGGCTTCACGACGGGCCGCAAGGAGATCATCGAGCTCCTGCGCCAGCGCTCGCGTCCCTACCTCTTCTCGAACACCGTGCCGCCGCCCATCTGCGGCGCCGCCCTCAAGGCCTTCGAGCTGCTCTCGCGGACGACCGGGCTCCGGGACAAGCTGGAGGAGAACACGCGGCACTTCCGCGCCGAGATGACCGCGCGGGGCTTCGCGATCAAGCCCGGCGTGCACCCGATCTGCCCGATCATGCTCTATGACGCCAAGCTGGCCCAGGACTTCGCGCGGCAGATCCTCGACGAGGGCATCTACGTGATCGGGTTCTTCTTCCCCGTGGTGCCGCAGGGCCAGGCCCGCATCCGCGTCCAGATCAGCGCCGCCCACGAGCGGGCGGACCTGGACCGCGCGATCGCGGCGTTTGAAAAGGTCGGGCGGAATCTCGGCGTCCTGAAGAAACGCGAATAGCGAATCGCGGAACCATCGACCGCGAGATCCCTGGTTTTCCGGGAACCTGCGCGCCATTCGCGATTCCCGATCCGCGATTTGTCTTCCGCTAGGGCTGGTTCTCGAGCCGGTCCCGCTGATCCTCGAGGGCCCGGAGGTAGGCGATCGCTTCCTTGCCGATCTGGTTCACCTGCGTGTAGCGCCCCAGCACGCTGTGCCGGAGCATGCGGGTATAGTGGAAGATCCCGTAGGCGAACACGATCGACAGGCAGGTCGTCAGCACCCAGAAGGGCAGGCCCCGGTAGCGGCCGAGGCCCGAATAGATCTCCGAGATCAGCAGCTGGATGGAGATCAGCGCCAGCAGCGCCGAGCCCGGCGAGGCCTTGCTCTCATAGGCCACCAGCACCAGAATCCCCCAGACGCTGATGATGACGATCAGGTCGATGTCCGAGAAGGCCCGGTACGGGTGCAGCGCCACGGCCCCCGAAAGCCCCAGCGCGTAGAGCGCCGCGACCGCCCGCAGGTGGTCGAAGCGGCGCTGCCAGTGGTAGGCCGCCAGGATCACCAGCGCGATGGGCGAGAGCTTGAGCAGGACGTTGAGGGCGTAGACCCAGTCGAACGCGAAGGGGTGCACGAAGGTCGAAAAGACCGAGCCCCGGAGGAACCCGTCCGGGCTGCCGACGGGCTCGACCACGCACTCGCCGGGGATGAAGATCCATCCCACCGCGCAGGCGGCGGCCACCATGAGGGCCATCGTCCAGACCTTCGCCCGGAGGAGCATCATGTTAAGAAGAATTTACCACAAGGTTCCGCTCGGGTTTGGAAGGAAATGGAAGGGGTGGTAGGATAGGGTGTGAATATCCTATGGTTAAGGAACCCATGCCGGGTGGCCCGGCTGGCCTTCCTTGGCCTTCTGGTCCTGGGCTCCTGTGGTCCTTCCCCGGAGAGAGCGGGCCGGAGAACCGCCGTCGTCTACCGCGACTTCTACCTTCACCATAACGAACTCCTCGGCCAGGTGGAGCATCCGGACCGCTTGCGCGCGGTGATGAAGCATCTCAAGACGACCGGGGTGCTCGACCAGGTGGATCGCCTCTCCCCTCCCCCTGCCCCCATCGAGTGGATCCTCCAGGTGCACGGCCCGGAGTACCTTCGTCGGGTCCGCGAGGCCTGCCGCTGGATCAAGGACGATGGCGTGCCCATCGACACCGGCGACGTCTCGGTCACCGGCCGCTCCTTCGACGTCGCCGTCTGCGCCGTGGGCGGCGTCCTCGGAGGAGTGGACGCCGTCATGAGCGGTCGCGTCCAGAACGCCTTCTGCGCCGTACGGCCCCCCGGCCACCACGCGCAGAAGGACAAGGCGATGGGGTTCTGTATCTTCAACAACGTCGCCATCGCGGCCCGTTACGCCCAGAAGCGCTACGGCCTCGGGAAGGTCTTCATCGTCGACTGGGATTGCCACCACGGCAACGGCACCCAGGAGATCTTCAACGAAGACCCGAGCGTCTTCTACTTCAGCACCCACCAGTCCCCCTTCTACCCGGGGACCGGCTTCCCCGACCAGATCGGCAGCGGCAAGGGCGAAGGCACGAAGATGAACGTGCTGCTCAAGAAGGGCGCGAGCGACGCGGACATCCTCAAGATCTACCGGGAGAAGCTCCGGCCGGCGATCCTCGACTTCAAGCCGGACTTCATCCTGATCTCGGCGGGCTTCGACGCCGCCCGTGGCGACCTGCTGGGCGGCTGCGACCTGACGCCCGCCGGCTACGCGGAGATGACCCGGATCGTGAAGGAGGCGGCGGCGACCACCTGCAAGGGCCGCGTCGTCTCGACGCTGGAAGGCGGGTACAGCCTCAAGTGCCTGCCTCTCTGCATCGAGGCTCACGTGCGGGCCCTGATGGAGTAACGAAATGTTCTTCCACAGCATGCCGTTCCTGGTGTTCTTCGGGGTGGTCTTTCCGGTCCACTTCTTCCTCCGCAAGACCCCCTTCATGAATGCCTGGCTGCTGCTCAGTTCCTACTTCTTCTATGCCTGGTGGAACCCGGCCTACCTCCTGCTCATCGTCACGACCACCCTCGTCGACTTCTACGCCGTCCGGCAGATCGAGAACAGCCCTCACCGCAAGGGCTGGCTGCTGCTGAGCCTGACGAGCAACCTGGGCGCGCTGGCCTTCTTCAAGTACGCGGCTTTCTTCACGCGAAACCTGGACTTCGTGCGCCTGAAGCTCGGGATCCCCGGGGCCGTGCCGATCGTCGACCCGCTGCTGCCCCTGGGTATCTCCTTCTTCACCTTCCAGTCCATCAGCTACGCCATCGACGTCTACCGGGGCAGCGTGCCGGCGGAACGGAACCTGCTCCGCTACGCGGTCTATGTCTCGTTCTTCCCCCAGATGATCTCCGGCCCCATCTGCCGGGCGGGCTGGCTCCTCCCGCAGTTCCGTTCCGTGCCCGTGATCCGGACGGAGGACGTCACCGCCGGGGCATCCCTCTTCCTCAGCGGGATCTTCAAGAAGGTCGCGATCGCCGACTACCTCGCGATGTATGTCGACCGGGTCTACTCGGCGCCCGAGAACTACAAGGGCCCCGCCCTCGTGATGGCGACCTTCGCGTTCGCCTGGCAGATCTACTTCGACTTCAGCGGCTACACCGACATGGCCCGCGGGATCGCCAGGGCGATGGGCTTCTCGCTGACCCCGAACTTCCGCGCGCCCTACGCCGCCTCCGACCTGGGCGAGTTCTGGGGCCGCTGGAACATCACGATCTCGAGCTGGTTCAAAGACTACGTCTACATCCCCCTCGGCGGCAACCGACAGGGCCGCGCCAAGACCGCCCGGAATGTGTTCCTGACGATGATCATTTCCGGCATCTGGCACGGCGCGTCCTGGACCTTCCTCCTCTGGGGCGCGATCCACGGCGTCGGAAGGGTGGCCACCCGCGAGCTCGGCCCCCTGGCGGCCCTCATCCGCCGCACGCCCGTCTGGGCGCAGCGGGCGGGCGTCTTCTGCTTCGTCACCTTCGCGTGGATCTTCTTCCGGGCCGCGACGATCGGCGACGGCTGCCTGATCGTGCTGCGGATGGTCACGTCGGGCTGGGAGGACCCCCGCTTCCCGATCCTCCTGCTGCTCCCGATCGCGACGGTCTGGACCTGGCAGCTCGCGCAGGAGCAGGAGCAGCCCCGCCGGAGGCTCCTGGACTTCGCTCCCGCGCGGGTGGCGCTGGCGGTCTTCATGATCGGGTACCTGATCTTCGTGGCGCAGCCGGATACCCAGAAATTCATTTACTTCAACTTCTAGGAAGGACATGACCTCGACCCAAGGGCCCGAGCCGGAACGGATCGCGATCAACCTCTCGCTCCGCGAGTGGCTGCTCGTCGTCCTGCTGGTGACGGGGCTGTCGGCCCTCCTGCCGTCGCTCCCGTTCCGCTCGCGCACGCCGGTCGTGGATCGCGATTACCGGATCCCCTACGCGCTGAACACCCGCTACGACCTCTACCGCCGCTTCACGAACCTTTCCGCGACGCAATTCCCCACGATCCTGGTCGGCGATTCGGTGATCTGGGGCCAGACCTCGCACCGGGACGAGACGCTCGCCCACTACCTCAACGAACTGACGAAGCAGCGGCGCTACATCAACGCGGGCCTGGACGGCATGCACCCCATCGCGCTGGCCCAACTCCTGGAGCACCACGCGCCCGCGATCCAGAAGAAGGACGTCATCCTCCAGTTCAACCCGCTCTGGCTGATGGTCTCGTCGCCGGACCAGCGGCTCCCCGACGACCCGCTGCTCAACCGCCCCGGCCTGGTGCCGCGCCTCGCGGCCGGCGCCAACGGGACGATCCAGCAGCGCCTGGAAGCCGCCGTGGCGCGCCTCTTCCACGGATCGCTGCTCGACCGCTGGTCCGAGCAGCTGGCGGAGACCCGCGTGGACTTCCTGGCGTGGAGCCTCGATCATCCGTACGAAAGTCCCCTGAAGGCGATCTCGTCCGGACTGCCGCCCTCGGAGGATTCCTATACGGTCCGCATGGTCCCCTGGGCCGGCACCGAGAAGGCCAAGCTCGACACCCGCTGGCCCGACCTCGAGAAGCACGGGCAGTGGAAGGCCTTCGAGCAGGTGATCGACCTCCTGGAGAGCCGCCAGAACCGCGTGATGGTCCTCCTGGGGCCCATGAACGAGCACATGATGAGCGTCCCGATGCGCGGCGAATATCTTTCGCTGAAGCGTCGCATCCAGGAGCGCCTCGACGCGCGGCATGTTCTCTGCTTCGTCGCGCCGGCACTCCGGAGCGACCACTACACCGACATCTGCCACCCGCTCGGCGCGGGCTACGAGGAGCTCGCCCGCGAGCTGCTCCGCTCCCAGTCGCCGTGGCTCCTCGGCTCCGGCCAGTCCCGCTGAAGATTCACCACCGAGACACGGAGATCCCGGAGAACGTGGTGCGTCTTCAGAACGTCAGGCGGATGAGCGGGATGGCGGCCGTGTCCTCGTCGACGTGGTAATCGCTCACGGCGCGGATGAAGGGCCCAAGCGGCAGCCCCATGTACTCCCGCTTCCCGACGGAGGCCAGCCGCTGAATCGCTTCGCGGCCCAGGCGACGCGCCCCTTCCGGAGATCCCACATGGCGCCTGAGATTGGCCGCCGCCACCTGGATGATGCCCTGCAGGAATTGCGCCTCCGGCCCCTGATGCCCCGTGAGATGCCAGAGCCCTTCCAGGGCTTCGTGGCACTCCCACCAGTACGCGTAGTTGTACAGGTCGATGCCGTGGAGGTAGACCTCGTTCTCGCGCCAGCGGTCGGGAGGAATCGACGGCGGCGGGACCTCGGCCGTGCCGTACGAATGGCCCTTGGGGTCCCGGCGCGGGTGCGGCGTCACGCCCGCGACGAAGCGATACGCCGGGAAAGCCCGGGAGGAGTAGCGAGGCCAGGCGGCGTCCGGCGGCGACGGCTCGACAATCGACATGGCGCGATGATACAATTTCGACCGCTCACGATGGCTCAGGTTTTGACGGTAGATCAGCCCCGCTTCGACCTGGACTGCCCGCCGGGGATCCAGGTCCCCGGCCCCGCCTCCCTCGAGCTCCTGAAGTACCTGTTCAGCGTTCGCGGAAAGTCCGTGCTCGACCTCGGCTGCGGCCCCGGACTCTTCGCGATCGCGGCCGCCAAGCTCGGCGCCGCCGAGGTCTGGGCGACCGACGCCCGGCGCGCCGCCGTCGACGCCACGCGCCGCAACGCCGAGCGGAACGGCGTGGACGTTGTCGCCAAGCTCGGAGACCTCTTCGAGGCCGTCGAGGGACGCACGTTCGACCTGATCGTCGCGGTCTGCGAGCCCGGCTCCTACGAAGCAACCCTCCGCCAGGCGCCCGAGGTCCTCGACCGGGGCGGTGAGCTGCTGACCTGTTTCCCCGTGGTCGACGAGACGCCGCGCTTCGAATCCCTCCTGCGCGAGGGGTTCCGCTTCCGCCAGCTTCCCGAAGGCCGCAACGGAATCGCCGTCCGGAGCTATCTGGCGATGAAGCTATGAGATGGCTGATCGTCACCGCCGACGAGTTGGGACTCAGTTCCAACCGAAACCAGGGCATCATGAACGCCCACCTGAAGGGCATCGTCACGTCCGCCTCGATGCTCCCCTACGGGCCGGCCTTCCGGGAGGCGGTGAAGCTCGTGAAGGCGCTGCCCAAGCTCGACGTCGGCGTCCACCTCAACCTGAGCGAAGGCGAGCCGCTGGTCCTGGGCCACAAGACGCTCACGAAGCCGGACGGGAAATTCTGGGGGCGTCAGGAGGCGCGGAAACGGGCCCGCGAGTCGACGTTCGACCTGCGGGAGATCGAACGTGAGGTCGACGCGCAGATCGAGACGATCAAGGCCGCGGGCGTGAAGGTCACGCACGTGAACTCCGTCGATCACATGCACATCCGGGGCAACCTCGCGCAGTCGATCGCGGTCGTCGCGAAGCGCCACGGCCTGCGCTGCTTCCGCTGCCCCGCCGACCGGGTCCGTCCCCCCTCGCTGAAGCTGGACAAGCAGCGGATCGCGGCCGTCCAGGAGTATCACCAGTCGGCCATCAACGCGATCCAGATCTACGCCACGCAGCGGCTCCGCTCGACCGAGAACTTCGGCGGCGCCGCGCTCGCGGGCTTCCTCAACCCCGACCTCCTCATCGAGACGATCAAGACGCTGCCGGTCGGCCTTACCGAGCTCATGGTGCACCCCGGCATCCGCTCGTCCGACAAGGGCTTCGAGGGCCCCGACCGCGAGGCCGAGCTCGAGGCCCTGACGGACCCCCGCCTCAAGCCTCTCCTCAAGGAGCTCGAGATCGGCCTCACCCATTTCGGCAAGCTCTGAGGCGAAACACTTCCCTTGATGTCCCCTCCCGGCACGTATAGAATCTCGGCCACCAAAAACCCTTTGAGGAGAACGACTCTCATGAGGATCGCCCCTCTGGCCCTCCTGGCGCTGCTCGCCGCCTGCGACAACAAGCCGGCCGCGACGACGTCGACGACGCCTTCGCCGTCGAGCGCGCCCAGCGCCGCCCCCGCGGCCGCGGCCCCCGCCGCCGACGCGCCCAAGGGAGAGACGACCTACTACTTCGGCGTGCGCGAAACGCACACCAACATCACGTTCCAGTCCAAGAACGACCTCACCGACATCCTGGGCGCCACCCACAACATCGTCGGGAACGCGGCCATCAACTTCGAGGCCGGCACGGGCAAGTGCTCCCTCTCCGTCCCCTCCGTCACCCTCAACAGCGGCATGGCCGATCGAGACAACGCCATGCGGAGCGCCACCTGGCTCAACGTCAAGCAGCATCCCAACATCGAGTTCAAGGCCGAGAAGGCGACCCTGACGGAAAAGCCGAACGGCTGGACGATCGACGGACAGTTCAGCCTCCGCGGAGTCACCAAGGATCTCTCCATCAAGGCCGAGGTCAAGCGGGTCCCCACCTCGATCGCCCAAAAGCTCGGCTTCGAGGGGAGCTGCATCAAGGTCGTCACGGGCTTCAAGCTCAAGCTGGCGGACTACGGGATCGTCATCCCGCCCACCGCCATCGCGACCGTCCAGCCCGAGATCACGATCGCCATCGACATGTGGGGCAGCACCACCAAGCCGCCCGACCTCGTCGTGAAGGAGCCGGAAGAGGGCCCGCTCAAGCGCACCTTCAAGCCGAAGGTGTCCGAGGAGGGCATCGAGGGCACGAAGTACATCTTCGGCAAGAAGCCCCAGCTGGCCACGATGGTCGCCTCCTCCGAGACGGAGATCGAGACGATCACCGCCAAGACCAGCGTCATCGCGGGCGTGCTGGGCATCGACAAGGCGAAGGGCGTCGGCAAGGTCCGCCTCGCCATCCCGGTCGACGAGCTCCAGACCGGCATCGCGCTCCGCGACGAGCACCTGCGGGGGCCCGACTGGTTCGACACCGCGAAGTTCAAGACGATCGAGTTCGAGTCGACGAAGATCACCAAGAAGGACGACAAGAACTGGACCGTCGAGGGCGACTTCACGATGCACGGCGTCAAGAAGCCCCTCACGGTGGACGTCGTCATGCGGGAGATCCCGCTGGAACTCATCGAGAAGGCGCACTGGGGCGAGACGCCCGGGCTGGGCTTCGCCGCCAAGTTCAAGGTGAAGCTGTCCGAATTCGGCGTCAAGATCCCCCAGATCGCGATCGCCAAGGTCAACGACGAGTGGAACGTCTCGATCGACCTCGTCGCGCTCCAGAAGGAATAGCATGCAGAAACTTCTCCTCGTCGGCTGGATCGGGGCGCTCCTCTTCGCGGCGGCCGCCTACCCGGTGGCCGGCCTGATCGCGTCCTCGGCCACCGAGGCGTACCTGATCGCTGCCCACGACCCGAAGCGCGTCGAGGGCGAGAAGGAACTCTTCAACTTCGACCCCCCGAAGGCGCCGAAGGACTCGCCCCAGTACCGCAAGGCCGTCATCGGCATCTACGGCACCCTGGCCACCGACGAGATGACAAAGTTCGTCTTCTGGCCCAAGGAGAGGTACATCCACCCCCAGGAACTGCCCACGATCACGCTGCTCGCCAAGCAGGGCAACGATGAACCCATCCAGCTCAAGACGGTGTACTTCCTGGCCGGCCGCATGACGGTCGGCGCGGCCGTCGTCGGACTCCTGTTGCTGGCCGCCTGGGGCTTCCGGCGCACCCGGAAGACTCCGCCGGCGGCCACGCCCGCCGCATGAGGCGCGCGCTCCTGGCGGCGCTGCTGTGCGGATGCGCCGCGCCGCCGCCGGGCGCGCCCGAGCTCGACGACCTTTTCTCCCCGGAACCATCGCTCTGGCGCGGCGCCGACGCGGCCTATTCGGTGCCCCTCTCCCCTGGCCGTATCCTCTGGCTCTTCGGGGACACCTTCGTTGCCGCGCCCGGCATGCGGGGCCGCGCGGGGACGAAGATGCCGCGCAACACGATCGCGATCCAGACCCTCCCCGGGGGTCCCAAGTACTTCTGGCGGACCGAGAAGGGCCAGCCGGCGGACGCGTTCAAGGCCGAGCTGGGCGAGGGCTGGCTCTGGCCGCTGAGCGGCGTGCGCGTCGGGCCCACTCTTTATCTCTTCATGATGCAGATGATCGCCAAGGGAGAGGGCGCGTTCGGCTTCGAGTTTCTCAAGAGCGTCCTCGTCAGCGTCGACAACCCCGACGACGACCCGGCCTCCTGGACGATCCATCAGAAGGCCATTCCTCACGTCCTCCGCTCGCCGGACGGGAACCTCTTCTTCGGCACCGCGTCCGTGCTGCACGAGGGCAAGCTCTACATCTACGGCGTCCTCGATTCCCGCGACAAGGGCATCGTCGTCGCTCAGGTGGACCCCGCATCGATCGGCGATTTCGGCCGCTGGACGTTCTTCAACGGCAAGGCCTGGGTCCCCGACGCCACGGCCGCCCAAGCGCTGTTCCGCGGGGGATCCGTCGAGATGTCCGTCACCCCGATTTCAGGGGGCCTTGCGGCCGTGTACACGAAGCAGGGAATGTCCCCGGAGATCATCCTCCGTCGGGCCAGGAACCCTTCGGGCCCCTGGAGCGAGCCCCAGGTCATCCACCGTTGCGTCGAGCCCCAGTGGAGCAAGAATTACTTCTGCTACGCCGCGAAGGCGCACCCGGAGCTCGCGGCGTCCGACCGGGAGCTGATCGTTACCTACGCGGTCAACTCGTTCAGCTTTCCCGAGGTCGTGAACGACCTGCGAATCTACCGGCCCCGCTTTGTGCGCGTCCCGCTCGACTGACGTAGCTATAGAGGGAGGATCGATGCGCTGGACCCTGCTGGCCGTTCTCGTCCTTGTCGGCGCCGCCGAGCCGGCCCGGCCGCTCGCGATCAAGAACGCGACCGTCGTCGTCGCGCCCGGCCAATCGATCGAGAAGGCGTCCATCGTCCTCCGTCGCGGCCTCATCGAGAATGTCGGCGCGGACATCGAGATCCCCCGCGACGCCGAGGTCCTCGATGGCTCGGGCCTCACGGTCTACGCCGGCTTCATCGACGGCCGCAGCACGGTCGGCCTGGCGGATACGAAGCGCTCCCCGGAGCAGCAGAAGCTCGCCGAGGGCGAGAAGCCCGACTTCACCCGCGAGGCCCCGCCTCATATGGAGGAGGCCAACCGCAAGGGGCTTCGCCCCGAGCTCGATGCCGCCGAGATCGTCCAGGTCAGCGAAGAAGCCGCCAAGAAGGCTCACGCCTCAGGCTTCGTCGTGGCGCGCGTCGCCGCATCCGACGAGTACCTCTCCGGCCGCTCGGCCTTCGTGACCCTCTCGGGTCGGCCCCGCCGGGACGCGCTCCTGCGCGGCTCGCCGTCGCTCCACGGGGGCTTCCGCACCTACTCGTCCGGCTACCCGTCGACGACGATGGGCGTCGTCGCCCACTTGCGCCAGGTGCTCCACGACGCGCGCCACTACTCGAAAGAATGGACCGCCTGGAAGCCCGGCCTACCCCGCCCCGCCGTCGACGCGGCGCTCGAGGCCCTCCAGCCGCTCCTCCGGGGCGAGATGCCCTGCTGCGTCAACGCCGACAGCGACCGCGAAATCCTGCGGGTGCTGGCGCTCGCGGACGAGTTCGGCTTCAAGGTCGAGATCGCCGGCGGCGAGGAGGCCTGGAAGCTCACGGGCGCCCTGAAGCAGCGCGGCGCGCCCGTGATCCTGACCCTGAACCTCCCCAAGGAACCCGAGAAGAAGAAGGACGCCGAGCCCGAGCCCGCGCGGCTGACCGAGGAGCGGGAGCGGCTGCGCCTGGAGCAAATCGATTGCGCCCGGGTGCTCTACGAGAAGAAAGTCCGCTTCTGCTTCTCCTCGACCGGCCTGCCGTCGCCGGGCGACGCCCTCCCCAACCTCGCGACCCTGGTCAAGCAGGGCCTGCCGGCCGAGGCCGCCCTGGCGGCCCTCACGACCGTTCCGGCCAAGCTCTTCGGCCTCGATACCACCCACGGCACCGTTGAGAAGGGCAAGGCCGCGACCCTGACCGTCCTCTCGGCCCCGCTGGGCGACAAGAACGCCCGGGTCCGCTACATCGTGGCCGACGGCCACAAGTTCGAGTACGAGGTCAAGAAGCCCGAGGACAAGAAGGACGAGAAGAAGGAAGAAGCAAAGCCCGTGGCCGACTACGAGGTCGAGCTCGAGGCCGACCGCGTCCCCAAGACCAAGACCAAGGGGTCCGTCTTCCTCAAGAACGCCACGATCCTGACGGTGGCCGAGCCCGGCACCATCGAAGGCGGCTCCATCTTCGTCCGCGAGGGCAAGATCGCGGTGGTCGGGCGCTCCCTCGAGGCCCCCGAAGGCATCCCGGTGATCGACGTCAGCGGCCTCACCGTCATGCCCGGGATCATCGACTGCCACTCGCACATCGCCACCGAGGGCGGCCTCAACGAAGCCACGCAGACGATCACGCCTGAAGTCCGGGTCCGCGACGCGCTGACGGGCCGCGACATCGAGATCTACCGCGCGAGCGCGGCGGGCGTCACGGCCGCCAACATCCTCCACGGAAGCGCGAACGCGATCGGCGGCCAGAACGCCGTGATCAAGCTGAAGTACGCCCGCAACCCGCACGATCTGCTCTTCCCCGGCGCGCCGCGCGGGGTGAAGTTCGCCCTCGGCGAGAACCCCACGCAGGCGAACTTCGCGGGCAACGCGGGAAAACGCTTCCCGAACACGCGCATGGGCGTCGAGGCGTCGATCCGCCGGGCGTTCACGGAGGCGCGGGAGTACGAGGAGGCGCTCAAGAGGGACCCGCTCACCCGGCGCGATCTACGGCTCGACGCCCTGCTCGGCGTCCTGCACGGCGAAATCCTGGTCCATTGTCACTGCTACCGCGCCGACGAGATCCTCATGATCCTCGAGACCGCGAAGGCCAACGGGTTCAAGGTCGCGACGCTGCAGCACGTGCTGGAGGGCTACCGCGTGGCCCCGGAGATCCTCGCCTCGGGCGCCGGCGCCTCCACCTTCAGCGACTGGTGGTCCTACAAGGTCGAGGCCTACGAGGCGATCCCCTACAACGCCGCGCTGATGCAGCGCGCCGGCATCGTCACCTCGATCAACTCCGACCTGCCCCATCAGATCCGCCACCTCAGCGTGGAAGCCGCAAAGACCATGAAGTACGGCGACCTCACCGAGCACGAGGCCCTTGCGCAGCTGACCCTCAACCCCGCGAAGCAGCTCGGCATCGACAAGCTGGCGGGGACGATCGAGCCCGGCAAGAGCGCGGACCTGGCGTTCTTCAACGGCCACCCGCTCTCCCCCTACAGCCGCTGCGTCCTGACGCTCATCGACGGCGAGGTGGTCTACGAGAAGCGCGACGTGCCGAACCACTCCACCCCGGGCTTCCAGCCCATGAAGCGCGCCCGCCGGAACCCGGAGCCGCCGCCCCGCGGAGACGCGTTCATCATCAGCAACGCGAGCATCCACCCGGTGAGCCGCCCGCCCTACACGGGATCGCTCTTCATCGAGAACGGCAAGATCGTCGCCGCGGAGCCCAAGGAGGCGACGCGCATCGACGGCAGCGGCCTCTCGATCTACCCCGGCCTCATCGACGCCCACACGTATCTCGGCCTCAAGGAGATCGGATCGGTTCACGGAACCGTCGACGCGTTCGAGATCGGCTCGCTGCAGCCGGACCTCAAGGCCCTCAGCGCCGTGAACCCGCACAGCGAGCTGATCCCGGTGACGCGCATGAACGGCATCACCTCGGTCCTCACTCACCCCTCGGGCGGCCTGATCGCGGGGCAAAGCGCGCTGATCCGCCTGGAGGGATGGACGCCGGCCGAGATGGCGCTGAAGGAGATCGTCGCGCTGCACATCGCCCTTCCCGAGCCGCCCGAGAAGGAAAAGGAGAAGGACAAGGCCAAGGAGGAGAAGAAGCCCGACGCCGACGCGGACAAGCCGCTGCGCGAGATGTTCCAGGCGGCCCGCCGCTACGACCCAAAGGAGCCGGACCCGCGGCTTGAGGCGCTGCAGCCCTACCTGCGACGGGAGCGGCCGGTCCTCTTCGAGGCCGAGAGCATCCGCCAGATCAAGGCGTCGTTGAAGTTCGCGGAGGAGTTCGGCCTCACGCCCGTGATCTCCGGCGCGCGCGACGCCTGGAAGATCGCACCCTTCCTCGCCGAAAAGAAGGTGCCGGTCATCCTCACGGGGGTCATGGAGATCCCGCACGAGCAGCACGACCCGGCGGATGCGCTGGCCTCGAGCGCGGCGAAGCTGATCAAGGCCGGCGTGAAGGTGGCGATCAGCTCCGCCGAGGACTTCCACGGCGGCTCGCGCAACACGCCCTACCACGCGGCCTGGTCCGCGGCGCACGGGCTCGACCGAGACGAGGCGCTCAAGACGGTCACGCTCTACCCCGCCGAGATCCTGGGGGTTGCCGACCGCGTCGGCACGCTCGACGTGGGCAAGGACGCGGACCTGATCCTCACGACCGGCGACCCCCTGGAGGTCGTGACGGACGTGGTCTACGAGTTCATCAAGGGCCGGCCGGTGCTCCTCGAGTCGAAGCACACGAGGCTCTACGAGAAGTTCCGGCAGCGGACCGAGAAGAAATAGTCAGCGCCCGATCGCGACCAGGTGCTCCTGCTTCGGCGGGCCGCCGCTCCAGTCCTTGCGCGACTGGGAGGCGATCGCGAGCACCTTGGCCCCGAGCTTCGCGGCCAGTTCGGTCAGGAAGCTGTCGGCCTTCACCTGCTGGCCGTCCCCGATCAGAATGAGGATCCTGCCCTGCGACGAGAGCGCGCCCAGCAGGTTCTTCAGCACCGCCTCCATGTCCTCGCGGTAGCGGCCCGCGTCCCGGCGGGAGCCGAGCTCGTGGGCCTCGGCATACCTCGGGTCCTCGTCGAAGATCGGATAGCGCCGCGACTGGTGCCGCGAGTAGTCGTAGACGCCCGCGTAGGGCGGCGACGTGACGATCAGGTCCACCGAGCCGGCGGGCAGGCGGGCCTCGCGGGCGTCCTCCCGCCGCAGCTCCGGGTCGAGGAACGCCACCTTGCGCTTGTAGAGGTCGGAACTCAGCAGGAGCAGCCCCTTCGTGAGCTCGGAGCTCTTGTCGCTGAACCAGCGGAAGGCCGCTCCGCGCGGGCGAGGCCGGAAGTACAGGTCCTTCTTCACGTCGCTGTCGCTGATCTGGCGCGAGAGCTTCACCAGCACGGACGAGAGGACCACCGTCAGGAGCCGCTTGAGCGTCGGCTCCTCCCGGTCGATCAGGAGCTTGAGGACGCAGATCTCCCGCAGCGTGTGCGGGTCGTACCACTCGCGCTCCGCCCGGGCCCAGGGCGGCATCGTGAAGTCGTGCTCGACCTCCTGAAAGGCGCGCCCCGCCAGACGGTGCGCGGCGCCTTCGACCTTGCGGCTCTGCTCGGGAAGCCCGATCCGGGTGCGCGCCCAGGCGATCTCGAGCGGCACGGTGGAAATGTCCAGCCCCAGGAAGGGCCGCCCCGCCCGCACGGCCTCCACGGCCGTCGTGCCCGATCCGACGAACGGGTCGAGAACCCGGCCGCCCGGGAAGGCCTCGATGGCCCGCCGAGCGGTTTCCGGGTGCATGCGCGCGGGATAGGCGTGAAAGCCGTGCGTGAACGGCAGCTTCGCGTCGGGATCGACCGAAAGGCAGGAGGCGAGTTTCGCCGCGAGCTCGGGATCGCCTGAGAGACGGCAGCGTCCACCGCTGGAACTCAAGCTACGTTTGCTGCCGCTCATGGGGTTTGATAAGGTGGCGCGCCGATGAACCACGTTGCACGGGCCGCCTGGCTTCTCCTCCTCGGGGCGTGCATCATACCGGATGACGCTCCGGCCGCAAGATACGAATTCGAAGAGCCGCACATGGGCACCAAAGTCCGGCTCATCTTCTACGCGACCTCCCCGGAGCAGGCCGAGCAGGGCCGCCGGGCCGCCTTCGCGGTCATGAAGGACGTCGACGACCTCATGAGCGACTACAAGCCCGACAGCGAGCTCAGCCGCCTGAGCCGCAATTCCGGCAAGGGGCCGCAGGAAGTGTCCGTTCCCCTCTTCGAGGTCCTCCAGGCGTCGCTGCGCACCGCCGAGCTTTCCGAGGGCGCCTTCGACATCACGGCCGGGCCCCTGGTCAAGCTGTGGCGCCGCTCGCGGAAGGAACAGAAGCTGCCGACGCCCGCCGAGATCGCGTTCGCCAAGTCGCTCGTGGACTACCATCAGCTGATCCTCGATCCGCGCAAGAGGACCGCCGAACTCCGCAAGGAGGGCATGACGCTCGACCTCGGGGGGATCGCCAAGGGCTATGCCTGCGACCGCGGGATCCGCGCCCTGAAGGCGCAGGGCATCACGCGGGCGCTGGTCGACACCGGCGGCGGGATGGCGCTCAGCGATCCGCCCCCCGACAAGCCGGGCTGGCGGATCGGCATGATCGGGGATTCATCGCGGCTTCTCATCCTCTCGAACTGCGGCGTCTCCACGTCGGGGGACCTCGAGCAGTTCGTGGAGATCGAGGGCAAGCGCTACTCGCACATCATCGACCCGGCCACGGGGCTCGGGCTGACGAACCGCGCGATGGCCACGGTGATCGCCCCGGACGGGCTGACGTCGGACGCGCTGGACACGCCGATCTGCATCCTGGGCGCGGAGCGCGGCCTGAAGATGGCGGCCGCCCAGAAGGGCGTCGAGGCCTGGACGCAGTGGATCGAGAACGGCCGCCGCAAGCGCGCCGAGACCCCGGGCTTCGCCCGCTATATCGTCCCCGCCGAGGACTAACCCTACGCGCGCTCGGTGCCGGGCTTCGGGACCGGGCGGACGGGGTTCTCGCCGAACGCGTACTTGGGCGGGCTCAGGTCCAGGTCGGAGGCGAGCATCTCCTCCCACTTGAGCGACTTGCCCGTGTAGGCGGCCTCGCGGCCCAGGATCGCCGTCAGCGTCGAGTGCGCGACGTGCTCGGCCTCGTTCAGCGGCTTCCCGTTCCGGATCGACGCGATCAGGTCGGCGTGTTCCTGCACGTAGGCCTTGGCGATCGAGATCTCGCCGTCGAACTTCCAGGGCTTCTCGCCCTTGATCTCGGCCTTGTAGACGTCGGCTTCGCCCTTCGTGCCCACGAAGTAGGCGCCGACGTGGTTGTCGACGTTCGCCATCTGGCGGCACATGCTCATGACGTGCTTGCCGCCCGGGTATTCGAAATCCATCGTGAAGTGGTCGTAGACGTTGCCGAACTCGGGCTCGACGCGGACCTGGCGGCCGCCGGTCGCGACGCATTTCACCGGACGGGCGCCCATCGCCCAGTCGGTGACGTCGATCGTGTGGATGTGCTGCTCGACGGGCTGGTCGCCCGAGAGCCAGTCGTAGTAGATCCACATCCGCAGCTGCCACTCCATCTCGCTCATGTTGGGCTGGCGCTGGCGGGACCACAGCGTGCCGGCGTTGTAGTAGGCGCGGCCGCCGATGATCTCGCCGATCTGGCCGTCGTGGATCCGCTTCATCGTCTCGACGAAGCTGGTCTGGTGCCGGTACTGGGTGCCGGCGACGACCGCGAGCTTCTTCGCCGCGGCCTTCTTGCCCGTCTCGATCACCTTGCGGACGCCGACGGGGTCGACGGCGCAGGGCTTCTCGATGAACACGTGCTTCCCCTGCTCCACCGCGTAGGCGAAGTGGATGGGACGGAAACCGGGGGGCGTGGCGAAGAGGACCAGGTCGACGCCGCTGTCGACGACCTTCTTATAGGCGTCCCAGCCGGTGAAGATGTTCTCGTCGGTGACCTTGTAGCCCGCGACCTTGGAGAGCGTCCGCTGGGACCCCTTGATGCGGTCGGCGAACATGTCGCCCATCGCGGTCAGCTGGACGTTCGGAGACGAGCTCAGGCAGTTCTCGGCGGCGCCGGTGCCGCGTCCGCCGCAGCCGACGAGGCCGATCTTGATCGTGGTCTCCTGGCCGGCCACGTGCACTTCAGGAGCGCAGCCGAGCGCCGCCAGGGAGGCGGTCGCCGCCGCGCCCGATTTGACGAAGTCGCGTCGCGTGATGGGGTCCGACATATGCTCGGTTCTCCTATGATTGGTCCGAGAGTATACGACAAGCGCCCGGACGCTGCCGCAGTTATTTTACGAGTCCAGACCCGGGCGGCGGACCGGACGAACCTCGTTGGGGCCGAACTCGTACTTCTTGGGGCTCAGATCCAGGTCCGACTTCATCAGGTCGGCGTACTGGATCCTCTTCCCCGTATACGCCGCCTCGCGGCCGAGAATTGAGGTCAGCGACGACTCGGCGATGCGCCGCGCCTCGTTGAGCGGCTTGCCCGCCCGGATCGACGCGATCAGGTCCCGATGCTCCAGGACCTGGCCGTTGATCTCCTTGCCGTTGGGGCCCAGGTCCTGGGGCTGCGGCTTGAACTCCCAGGGCTTCTCTCCCGTGATGACGCCCGACTTCGGGCCGTGCACGTAGGCGGCGCCCTTCGTCCCGTAGAAGACGGCCAGGACCTCGCCCGGCACGCCCTTCCACTGCCGGCACATGGACGTCACGTGCACCCCGTTCGGGTACTCGTAATCCACATAGAAGTGATCGAAGATGTTGCCGTAGAGCTCCTCGGTGCGCATCTGCCGGCCTCCGACGGCCGTCGCCCGCAGCGGCGTCGACTTCATCACCCAGTCGGTCGCGTCGTGCTGGTGCACGTGCTGCTCGACGATGTGGTCGCCCGAGAGGTAGTCGAAGTAGTACCAGTTGCGGATCTGCCACTCCATATCGCTCATGCCTTCTTTGCGGGGGTACTCCCAGAGGTAGCCGGTGTTGAACATGATCCGGCCCCCGAGGACCTCACCGATCTGGCCGTCGTGGATGCGCGCCACCGTCTCCTTGATGCGCGGCGTGTGGCGGCTCTGCGTGCCCGGGATGACGCCGAGCTTCTTCTCCTTCGCCTTCTCGCCGAACTCGATGATCTTGCGCACCCCGACGGGGTCCACCGCGACGGGCTTCTCGAAGAAGATGTGCTTGCCGGCCTCGACGGCGGCGGCGAAATGTTGCGGGCGGAAGCCCGGAGGCTGGCAGAGCATGACGTAGTCGATGCCGCTGTCGAGGATCTTCTTGTAGGCGTCGAAGCCGCTGAAGCAGAAGTCGTCCTGGATCTTGACCCCCGGGTGGTCTTTGGCCTTCAGCACCTTCCGGGTCTTCTCGATCTTGTCCGGGAACATGTCCGCCAGCGCGATGATCTGGACGTTCTCCGAGGAGTCCAGGACGTTGTCCGCCGCGCCGGTGCCGCGGCCGCCGCAGCCGACGAGCCCGATCTTCAGGGTCGCTTCCTGCCCGCCGGCGTAGACCAGGGGAATCTGATTTGCGTTCATGGATAGTCAAAGCTCCGTCAGAGCGGCCGTGGCTCTCAAAGAAAAAGGGGCGCCGGGAGTCGACTCCCGGCGCCCCGCTCCATTCTCTGTGTACTGGGTACTGTGTACTGGTTTAGCCCTTCTTGCCGGGAACCGCGACCGGCGGCTCGGGCAGCGGCCCGAACTCGTACTTGGCCGGCGACAGGTCCAGGGGCGAATTGATGAAGTCGTCCCACTTGATGACCTGGCCCGTGTACGCCGCCTCGCGGCCCATGATGGCCGTCAGGGTGCTGTGCGCGATCTGCTCGGCCTCGTTCAGCGGGTTGCCGCTGCGGATCGACGCGATCAGGTCCTTGTGCTCCTGGACGTACGGGTTGATGCCGCCGCCCGGAGGATTCCACTTCTCGCCGTTGTACATCGTGATGTTGTTCGCGCAGTCGCTCTTGCCCTTCGTGCCGACGACCGCCTCGCTCACGTTGCCCGGGCTCTTGGGCCAATGGCGGCACATGCTGAGGACGTGCACGTCGTTCGGATACGTGAAATCCACGCCGAAGTGGTCCCAGCCGCAGCCGTATTCGGGCTGCGTCCGGACCTGCTTGCCGCCGACGGCCACCGCGCTGATCGGGTGGGACTTGAGGACCCAGTTCATCACGTCCAGGTTGTGGACGTGCTGCTCGACGATGTGGTCGCCGCAGAGCCAGGTGTAGTGGTACCAGTTGCGCAGCTGGTACTCCATGTCGTTCCACTCGGGCTTGCGCGCGTGCACCCAGGGGGTGTCGCCGTTCCAGTAGCAGCGCGCCGCGACGATGTCGCCGATCGCGCCCTCATGGATCTTGCCGATCGTCTCCAGGTAGTTCTTCTGGTGCCGGCGCTGCGTGCCGGTGACGACGGCGAGCTTCTTCTCCTTCGCCTTCTTGCCGGCCTCGATGACCTTCCGGATGCCCGTGGGGTCGACGCCGACCGGCTTCTCGAAGAAGACGTGCTTGCCCGCGTCGATGGCCGCGGCGAAGTGGATGGGGCGGAATCCCGGCGGGGTCGCCAGGATCACCATGTCGACGCCGGTGTCCAGGACCTTCTTGTACGCGTCGAAGCCGACGAACACGTTGTCGTCGGTGACCTTGAAGCCGTCCCGCTTCGAGAGGTTGCGGCGGCTGCCGTCGATGCGGTCCTTGAACATGTCGCCCATCGCGACGAGCTTCACGTTCTGGGACGACTCCAGGCAATTCTCCGCGGCGCCCGTCCCGCGGCCGCCGCAGCCGATGAGGCCCACGGAGATCGTCTGCTCCTGGCCGCCCGCGTACACGAGGGGCGTGCTCGCCAGCAGCGCCGCCGTGCTGCCGGACGTCTTCACGAAATCACGCCGCGAGATCTGCTTGGTCATCCGGAGTTCTCCTCTATCAGAAGGGTCAGCGTTCCACCGTTGTTGAAACGATGACCGTGTTAAACCGATCCCAGTGTCGGCTCACTATATAACGGCAGATTCGACCCGTCGTCTACAATTCGCCGATGGAAAGTCTCGACGGCTATTTGATCCGCTTGATGATGTGCCAGCCGTAGGGGCTCTTCTGGTCGTTGTGTTCCGCGAGGCCGATCTCGTTGAGGTTCAGGGCGAAGCCCACGTCGCCGAAGGCCGGGACCATGCCGGTCCGCTCGAACTCGGCCCCCTGCTTCGCCACTCCGTTGTTCACCAGGGTGTAGACCCCGGCGTCCGGGCTCCCGTTGTCGTCCGAGAGCTCCTTCCGGAGCTTCGTGAAGTCCTCGCCCTGCTTGGCCCGGTTCAGCACCTCGTAGGCCAGTTTGCGTGCCTCGTCCTTGCTGCGAGTCGCCTTGTTCGGCATCGTTTCCTTGAACCCGATCAGGACGTGTTCGACCGTGATGACCGCGGGCTCCCCGTTGGCGATCTTCTCGGGGCGCGGGCCCGAGGGGGTCCCCGACGAGGACGGAGCCGGCGGGGTCGCGTCCTGCTTGCCGCAGGCCGAGAGGAGCGCCAGGGCGGCGGCAACAACGATGAGATGTTTCATGCGGAATTCGTCGTATGAGGGTATTCGGGAACGATCACATGGACCTTCTTCTTTACGTTGAACTTGAGCGCCAGATAGATCGTCGAGCGGCATTTCGGGCAGACCGCGGTCCCGCCGTACATCCAGGAGTGGGCCGTCATCTTCTCCCCGCAGCGGCAGTGGAAGTCGATCGCCGGCGGCGGCGCCGGCAGGCTCTGGGCCGTGTCGTTGGGGTTCGCGTTCCCCGTGTCCCGAGGCTCGACCGAGCGGACGCTGGCATCCAGGTAGACCGGGCTGAAGCCGCTGGCAGGGTCGTGCGCCAGCACGAAGCGGCGCCGGCAGTCCGTGCAGCGCCAGTGCGCGACGCCCAGCCCGTCCAAGGCCTCCTGGCGCGGGACGTTATGGACGCTCCCGCACATGCAGCGGAACCGGGCGACGCTCATGATTCCCGGATTCTAGCACCCGCCTCCCCGAATGACAACGGAGTGGAAAACTGCTAGGATGCCGTGCATGTCTTCCTGCGATCTGAAAGGCTTCTCGAAGACCGGTGGTTGAACAGGCAAACTGAGTCCGGTGGACTTACAGGGCCTGTTCTCGAAGCTGCAGCTGCGTCGCGACCCGAACCTCCTCGTGGGGATCGAGACGAACGACGACGCGGCGGTCTACCGCCTCAGCGAAGCCTCGGCACTGGTCGTCACGGCGGACTTCATCACTCCGCCGGTCGACGACCCGTTCCTGTTCGGCCAGATTGCGGCCGCGAATTCGATCAGCGACGTGTACGCCATGGGCGGCAAGCCGCTGACGGTACTCAATCTCTGCATGTTCCCCGTCAAGGCCGGCGCGGACGTGCTCGGCGAGGTCCTCCGGGGCGGCCTCGACAAGACCCACGAGGCCGGCGCCGTCCTGGTCGGCGGCCACACGATCAAGGACGAGGAGATGAAGTACGGGCTCTCCGTGAACGGCCTCGTCAACCCGGCGCACTACACGCCGAATTCCGGCGCCCGCCCGGACGACGTCTTCATCCTCACCAAGCCCGTCGGCAGCGGGGTGTACATCTGGGCGAACCGGAACCAGAAGGTGTCGACGGGAGACATGGACGTGGTTGCCCGCTCGATGGCGACGCTCAACCGGGTCGCTTGTGAGACCATGATGGAGTTCGACGCGCGCGGCGCGACCGATATCACCGGCTTCGGCCTCGGCGGCCACTCCCTCGGGATGGCCAAGGCCTCGAAGATCGGCATCCGATTCCACTACGACGCGATCCCGAAATTCCCGAACTCGCTCGCCCTCATCGACGCCGGCGGCACGACCGGCCTCACCGGCCCCAACAAGAAGCTGCTCGAAGGCAGCCTCGAGTTCCAGGGGACCTTCAGCCCCACCGAGCAGACGCTGATGTGGGACCCGCAGACGTCGGGCGGACTGTTTTTCGGCATCCGGAGGAAGGATGTCGACGCCTGCCTGAAGAAGCTCCACGAGCGGGGCGTCGCCGACGCCCGGATCGTGGCCGAGGCCTTCGTGTCCGACCGGCCCCGGCTCGACGTCGTCCGCTAGCGCAGCTTCAGGGGCATCCCTTCCGTCATCCAGGCCTGCATGCCACCGCGGGAGTTGCTCACCTTCGAGTACCCCTGCTGCTTGAGCATCTGCAGCACCGCCATGGAGCGCTTGCCGCTCAAGCAGATCGTCACGATCGGCGCCGACTTGTCCGCGGGCAGGCCCTGGACCGGACCGGCCTGGAAAGCCTGAAGCGGGATGTTGACCGCTTCCGCGATGTGGCCGCCTTCGAACTCGCCGGGCGTCCGCACGTCCAGGAGCAGCGCGCCGTCGCGGACCAGCTTGACGACCTCCTTCGGCTCGACGACGTCCGACGCGGACGGCGGCGGCGGGGGCGGCGCCTGGCCGGCCTCCGCCGGGAAGAGCTCCGGGAGGTGCTTGCGGATCGAGGACGAGTACTTGAAGACGTTGTCGGGGAACATCACGACGCAGACCGCGCCCGGCTCGTCGGGCACCAGCTTGAACGCGCCCGCCAGCGCCATGCCCGAGCTCGGGCCGGCGATGATGCTCTCCTCCTGGTTCAGCCGCTTGCAAAGCTGGTAGGCCTCCTGGTTGCTGATCTCGACGATGCCGTCGTACTCCTTCGGCAGGAAGAAGTCAGTCAGCTTCAGCGCCTTCAGGCTCCGCACGCCGGGGATGTCGTGCCCATCGCCGGGGTGCACGCCCAGGACCTTGACGTTCGAGTTCTTCGACTTCAGGAAGCGCCCGCCGCCCGTGATGGTCCCGCAGGTCCCGAGGCCCGCGACGAAGTGGGTGATCTTCCCGTCGGTCTGGCGCCAGATCTCGGGCCCGGTGGTCCGGAAGTGCGCGTCCGGGTTGGCCGGGTTCTTGTACTGGTTGAGCTGGTGCCAGCCGGGCTGCTTGCCCATCTCGGTCGCCTTCTGCATGGCACCTTCGGGAGCACCCGGCAGCGGGCAGAGGTCGTCGGCCAGCTCGACCAGCTTCGCGCCGAACGTGCGCAGCGCGGCCCGCTTCTCGGCGGGGATCGCCAGCGAGAGCGTCGCCGTGAACTTGTACTTCTTCGCGTTGGAGATCATGGCCAGGCCCATGCCCGTGTTCCCGGACGTCGGTTCGACCAGGTTCTCGAGCTTGAGGCCCCGCTCCTCCGCGTCGCGGACCAGGTTGGCCGCCACGCGGTCCTTCACGGCGCCGAAAGGGTTGTACCACTCGAGCTTCGCGTAGACTTTCGTGTGCTTGAAGGGGGTAATCCGGTTGAGCCGGACGATCGGCGTCGGGTTTTCCACGTTGGACAGCATGTCGAGAATCGACTCGTACACGCGCTTGGAGTGGTCGGACATGTCGCGCTCCTCTTGAGTTTCCATGGGCATTATCCCGATGCCGCGGCGGCTCTGCAAGGGGCCTCCGTCCATTTGACCCCTTGTTAATGCCCGTCCCCTACCGTACATTCCTAGCCATGATTCGAGCCCTGGGGTGGATGCTTGCGCTGTCCCTGGTCGCCGGCTGCGCCTCCGCCGGCCGCTCCCCGGACGCACCGCGCGTGGACCTTCCTCCGTTCCGCGTGCCGGCCGTCCCGCTCTTCGTCCAGACCCCCTACCTCAACACCTGGCTCTGCGGCGACCGGCTCGCCGACGAGACCCCCAAGCTCTGGAACGGGCAGGTCAAGGGCATGGCCGGGATGCTGAAGATCGACGGCAAGGGCTACCGCTTCCTGGGCTTGCCGAGCTCGCCCGTGCCGGCCCTCAAGCAGGACTCCGTCCGCGTGCTGCCCACCCGCACGATCTTCGAGTTCTCCCAGGAGGATGTCCGCCTCCGCCTCGAGTTTCTGTCGCCGACGGACCCCCGTGATCTGCGGCTCCTCTCGCTGCCCGTCGGCCTGCTCCGCGCCGAGGTCAGCGCCGAAAAGCCCCACTCGGTGCAGCTCTACTTCGACGTCAGCGGCGAGTGGGCGGTGGGGTCCAGCGACCGCCGCATCACGTGGGACGGGCTCTTCCGCATCCGGCCCTCTCAGCCGCGGCTCTTCCGGGAAACCTACAACTACCCGGACTGGGGCGACCTCCACTGGGTCCCCGTCGACACGGCGGTCTCCCAGTACGGCGTCCTGGAGGACGTGCGCGGGGCCTTCCTGAAGGGCGGCAGCCCGAAACGGGACACCCGCTACCCCCGCGCCGCCAACGACGAGTGGCCCGTCTTCGCCCATTCCTGGGACCTGGGCATGGTCGATAAGCCGGTCGTGCGCCGCCTGGTGCTCGGCCATGCCCGACGCGACGTCGTCGACTTCTACGGCTACGCCTGCCCGGCCTACTGGACCCGGCACTACTCCAGCGGCTCCGCCATGATCGCGGCGGTGGTCTCGGAGTTCGAGCAGCTCCGCGCCCGCGCCGCCGCCATCGACACGGAGGTCGTCTCCCGCGCCCACGCGGCGGGCGGGCCCTCCCTGGCCTGCCTGGCGGCGCTCTCGTTCCGCCAGACCTTCGCGGCCAGCGAGCTGGCGCTCTACGGGGAGCGCCCGTTCTACTTCACCAAGGCCATGGACCTGACGGGAGCCAGCGCCCTGCAGAGCCTGGAGCTGATCTATCCGGCCTCCCCCGCCCTGCTCGCCTTCAACCCGGCCCTGCTGAAGATGCAACTGGCGCCGATCTTCGAGGCGCTGCGCCGGGGCGACTGGCGAGAGCCGCAGGTGATGCCGGACCTCGGCGTCTACCCGGTCGCGTCCGGCGCGATCTCCGGCGGCGCGCCCCGGTCGCAGGCGACGGCGGAGCTCGCCCTCCTGGCCCGCATGACCGGCGGGGCCGAAGGGAGCGCGGAGCTCCAGAAGCCCCTGCTGGCGCTCGCCGAATCGGAGCCCACCCTGCGCTCGGCCTTCGCGCTGGGCCCGGCGGCGGGCCCCCGGCTCACCCAGGCGTTCCAGGCCCCTCGCGAGGTCGTGCGCGTCGACCTCTTCGTCGACCGCTACCTTCAGCTCGGCATGGCGCCCCCTGATGCGGCCGCGCGCGAGGTCGGCGAGGTCCGGGGCAAGATCGGCAAGTACGGCGCGCCCTTCGACGCCCGCAAGCCCGTCGTGCGCGTCGACTCGATGTTCTGGATCGCGGCCCTGGCCGAGCGCCAGGACCGGGAGGCGATCGCTGCCTCCGCGCTTCGCTTCTATTCGGACACGGCGGTGCGCGTCCCGGCGGCGGACCAGTTCGAGGTCGACGCCCCGCGCCCCGTCGGGACGCAGGCGCGCCCGGTCCTGGGGGCCGTCTTCGCCCCCGTGCTGCTCCACGAAGCGGCCACGCCCAAGAACTAGTCCGCCGGCGTTAGATAGGTATGCGAACGGCCTTGCTGCTCCTGGCCCTCCTGGGCCAGGATGCGCCCAAGCACTTCGACCCGGCCGTCCATGAGGCGACCAAGACCTTCGCCTACGCCGACTTCCTCGTCATCCCGGTCCGGGTCCACCTGCTCCAGTCCAAGGAGGCCGACGCGCTGCACTGTCGGCTCAAGGAGTCCGACGTGCGCCGCGTTTTCGGCAAGGCCAATCGGATCTGGAACAAGGCGGGCCTCGCGCTGAGCCTCGAGTCGATCGTGTCCGAGGACGCGCTCTGCCCCGAGGGCTTCGACGACTCGCGGCTCGAGGACTTCAAGGGCACCCGGCCCCTCCCGGGGATGGCGCGGAACATGATTCACGTCTACTACGTCCATACGCTGCCCACCAACGGCGTCTTCATGGGACGCGACGCAATCTTCGTCAAGGACACCGCGGCCCTGAGGCCGGTGAAGGGCGGCGTGGACGAGCCCCTGCCCCGCGTGACATCGCACGAGATCGGCCACGCGCTGGGCCTCGCCCATCGCCAGAGCACGATCAACCTGATGGCTTCCGGAACGACGGGATGGTCGATCAACGACGAGGAGATCGGGACGGTGCGCTCCTGGGCGACGACGCAGGACTGGGTGCTGACGCCGGCGGCGGCCTTCGACAAGGGCCACTTCGAGATCCTGGCGGCCCTGCCGGGAGAGTCGCCCCTCAAGGAGAAGGCCGCCGAGAAGCTGCGCAGCGCCACCGGGAAATAGGCCCGCCGCCTGTATAATTCGTTCCGATGGACCGGAAGCTGCTGCGTTGCCCCTGCGGCGCGGAGTTCCCCGCGCCGGCCATCCTCCCCAAGGTGCTGCACTGCCCGAAGTGCGGCGAACCCGCCCTCTCCACGTCCGTGGACCCCGACGGCCGCGTGATCGTGAATCTGGAGGTCCGGGAACAGCCCACCCCGCCCCTCCCGCTACGGAGGCCACCCAACCCGCTCGTCCTGCTCGGCGGCGCCGCTCTCGTCCTGGCCGCCGGGGTGCTGACGCTGGTCGTCGCCTTCCGTCGACCGAGGGTCGCCGTTCCCCCGGTTCAGGCCCCGACGCTCCGGGTCCGGGAGACCCCGAAGAGCGAAACGGCGGCGGGACCGACTCGAGAGAGCACGCCCCCCCGGATGGAGCCGAAGAATGACACGGCCGAGCTCGAACGCCAGCTGGGGGCCGCTGCGGAGCGCGCCAACATGACCGGTCTGGTCGCCGCGGTGCTCCTGAACTCCGGCATGCCCATCGAGGCCGGCAAGATCCAGAATCGCCTCCGGCGCAGCGATGAGGAAATCCAGGACCTGCTGCAGCAGCTCCAGAAACTGGGGGTTCGCCCGCCGCGGCCGGAACGATTCCGCTCAGGCGACCACCTGACCCAGTTCGCCGGCAGCACGCTCGACCCGCTCCGCGCCCAGGCCTTCGGGGACCGAGTCCGCGCCTGGATTTCCGGGGGCGTGCCGGGCGACACCGTGTCCGTGACGGTCCTTCGGGCCGGGGAAGCCGTGACCTTCGACATTCGCTTCGCGGAACGCTCCGCGGAGCTGATGGCGATCGCCCGGCAGGCCAACGTCGCCCCCCCGGCCGCGGAGCCGAAGCCGACGCCTCCGACCCCGCTGCCGCCCCCGATCCTCGCGGACGTCAAGCAGCGGCTCGCGGCGCTGCCCCCGTACTATCGACGGACCCTCCCCGCCCCGGACCGGAGCCGCGCCGAGACCTTGCTGGCGGCCGGATACGGGAGCAACGACGACGCAGTGTTCCTGAGCGGCCGCTTCTCGGAGCTGCTCCGCCGCGCGGAGACGGAGCAGCAGACGATTGCGGCACGGCTCCGCGAGATGGAGGCCAGGGTGGCCGAATCCGCCACGACGACCGATACCGTCATCTGCAAGGATCGGAAGATCGAAGGAGCCGTCCTCGAGTCGACCGACGAATTCGTCAAGATCAAGGGCCGCTTCGGCTCCGTGACCATCCCCCGGGCGGACATCGTGTCGATCGAGAAAGGGAAAGGGTCGACCGCCGACTTCAAGGCGGCCTACCAGGCGGCGCGCGGGCAGAAGGCGGAGCTCCTCAAGCTTCTCGCGCTCGCCCGGGATCAGAATGCCGCGGCGGCGCTCGCGCTCGCGGCGGCGGCCGTCCTGACCCTGGACCCCGGCGAGGAACGCTGCCGGATCGACCTCGGACTTCCCCGGGACCCCTACGCCGGGTTGCCCGAGCCCGTCGCGGCCGACGATCGGATCGAGTACCTCGGCAAACGCTACACGCCCGACCAGCTTCGTCAGGAGCTCCTGTCCCTGGGCTACGTCCAGGTCAACGGCCTGTGGTGCGAGAAAGTCGCCAAGGTCTTCCTGATCGACAACCTCTACCGGGACACCGCGGCCCTCCAGGGGGCGACCGTGCAGTCGCTGACCCACGCCGAGCAGGACACGGTCTACGACTACCGGACCCGGTCCTGGGTTCCCCGGGCGAAGCTCATCTCCACGGCCCGATACGTCGGCAACGGCATCTGCCAGATCGAAATCGCCGCGCCGGGACCCATCCTGGAGGCTCGGATCCACGCGCGCTCGCAAGTCGCCCGCGCGGGCGGATCCGTGACCGTCTCGGTGCTCGCTGAAGCGGGGGAGAAAACCGGCAAGCTGCTCTACACCATCGGGGCGCCCGGCGAGAACGACGGGACGCACGATGCGACCGACAAGGTCTACGGCCGCGACCGCTTCTACGTCCGCGCCAACGTCCAGGGGGGCGGGATGTTCCTCGTCTCGGACTCGAACGACCACGGCGTGTTCGAGGTCAAGTACGCGTACGGCAAGCCCCTCGAACGCCTCAACGGACTCCTGGCGAACCGGCGGCAAGGCGGCACCGATCAGATCGAATCCGGCTGCCGCGAGATGGCGGCGCTCGCCGCCCCGAACGACGTGTTCGTGGACGCCCTGGCCGACATGCGGCGCCGCAGCGACGGACTGGTGTATCCGAGGGAGTTCGTCATGCCCTCCCGCTTCAGCGACGTCGCCGCCCGCCTCAAGGACCCCCTCGCCCCCGACTGGAACGGCATGACCCGCGATCAGGCGTTCCGACTCGGATCCTGGTGGGGCGCCCTGCCGCCCGACGAGCGCCGCGAGTTCCTTACCACGTACGGGATCTGGTGCGCGAGAACGCGCTGGACCCGCGCGTCGCACTAGCGCCAAATTTCATTTCCGCGCCACCCCCCTTAGGTTAAAATTCAACCGCACTCAGGAAATTTCTGAACAGGGGGAGCCTGACATGGCCAGAATCGCGCTCAACTGCACCTGCGGATGGAACTTCTTCCTTCCCAGCACCACGCCGGGCCATGAAGTGGCGTGCCCCTCCTGCGGTCAGAACGTGCGCATCCCCGGCCGCAAGCCCGGCGATGCCGTCCCGACCTCGGCCGGCGCCATCGCCGCCGGGATCCAGCAGAAGCAGCGGACGATCAAGATGCTGATCGGCGTCGGCGTCCTCGTGCTCATCGTCGCGGGAGTCCTGGTGTTCCTCTCGTCGGGGGGCCCGCCTCCCCCGCCTCCCCCGTCCGCCTCGAACGAGCCCAGGAGCACCCCGAGAACCCCGACTCCCCGGCCGGCGGCCCCGGACGCGCGTCCGACGGCACCCCAGCCCCCGCCCGAGACGCCGCTGTTCACGGCCGATCAGCTGGAGTCGTTCCGGCGCGACATCACCACGAACATCTGGCTGACGAACATGAGCGGGGTGGTGTCGGAGTGCGCCCGCTTCCGCAACTTCACCAACGAATGGGCCCAGCTCCAGGCCGACATGGCCCGCTTCGATACCAAGATCAAGCACGACCTGGGAGAGCTGGCCCGCGCCGGCCAGAAGTTCCCCGTCGAGCCCTACCTTCAGGCGGGCGACCAGTTCATCGGCTTCGTCGACAAGGACCTCGCGAGCCTCAAGGCGTCCGACGCCGCCGCCTTCATCCGCCGCTGGCTCAAGGATTGGACGGCGAGCCCCAACCAGTCGCAGGTGAACGTCCAGCGCGGCGACTCGAAGCTGACGATCTACATCCAGTTCCCCGAGGAGACCAAGGAACTGCTCTCGCTCCTGCGCTACCCGTTCCTCCTGAGCGACCCCGACCCGGGTCTGCCGGGCGTGCCGGGCAGCGGCGCCGCCGAAACGCTGGGGATCCCGGCGGACCTCCTCAAGGACATCCAGGGCCGCTTCGACGCCCTGACTCCCGGCTACCGCAACTGGATGACCCCGAACGACCGCAAGCGCCTGGGGGACCTGACGCAGAACAAGAAGGGCCTTCAGGAAGACATCGACTGGCTGCGCAGCCGGATCCTGGGTGAGGTCCTTCCGGCCTTCGAGCAGGAATCCATCATGATCCGGGCCAAGATCCAGACCATCGAGCCCAAGCTCGCCCAGGGCGTCCCGAGCGACCGCCTCATCTTCGTCGACGGCCGGAAGCCGGTGGAGTGCGAAGTCCTGCTGGCCAACGACGAGATCGTGAAGGTCAAGATCCGCAACAACGGCGTGACCTACAAGAAAGAGGAGATCCTGCGCATCGAGAAGGGCAAAGGCGCGGCCACCGAGTTCCCCGCCCGCTATTCCGAGGCGAAGGGGAGCCCGGACAAGCTCGGCCCGCTCCTGGCCTGGTGCAAGGAGAAGAACCTCAAGCTGGAGCAGGAATACGTCGCGTACCAGATCCTGACCATCGACGCCGCGAACGACGGCGCGCGGGCGGCCGTCGGCATGGACCGAGCGGTCGGGGCGACGACGCCGGGCCTCTCGCCCAAAATCTCCGAGGACTTCCCGGAGCGCAAGATCGACGCCATCGCGGGCGAAGTCACCACCCAGTACAAGGTCTTCGCCGACGTGGTCAACGAGATGCGCCGCCGCACGGAGAGCCTGACGACCAGGAACTCGCCGCTGGCGCCCGCCAAGTCGATCAAGGGGACCTCGGTGATCGGGAACCCGCTGACGTTCAAGCCGGCGGAGCTGACCGTGCCGCAGTCCATCGAGATCGGGACTTGGTGGGGCGGATTGAACCCGGACGATCGTCGCGACTTCGCCCGCTACTACGGCCTGTGGTGTGCGTACACCCGCGGGATGTCGAAGAAGTAGGTCGCGCTACTTCAGCGCCTCGGGGTTGGCGGCGAACACCTTGTCCAGCTGCGGCGCCGGTTCCGCGATCCCGACCCTCAGGCGGAACACCTCGATCGTGTTCGAGTTCGACGGGAAGAGCATCGCCTTGTAGTCCGGGATCAGCTGGTGGTGCTGGATGTCCACGGCGGGCGACGAGATGACGCCTTTCTCGGCCTTCCGGTACACGGCATTTCGAACGCGGCGCTTCTCCAGTTTTGGGGTGTACGCGGCCAGCTGATCGAAGACCGCCACCAGATTCACCTCGGTCGAGCCGCGAACCAGTTCCGGAGGAATGACGTGCGACTCCTTTTCCTTGGGGTCGCAGTCGTAGAGTTTCGTCCTCTTTCCGGGCTCGGAGGATCCCGCTGCCCCCACCAGGTAGACGCTGATCGAGCCCCCCGCCTTGACCTCCGCGGTCGTGATGACGGAGGCCTCCAGGATGAGCGCTCCGACGGGAACGCTGATGCTCACGTCGCCCTGCATCTTGGTCCCGGCAGCCGGAAGTCCGGCGTCGACCAGGACTTTGGTCTCGAGATCGATCGTCGGCGGTGGAACCACGATCGTCGGAGGGATAGACGCAGACAATTGGGTCTTCAATTCCGGTGCGTAGAACCGGCGGATGTACTTTATTTCGGGCTGCTCGCCGTCGGCGACCTTCTTGTACGTCGTTTCGGTCTCGTGGCACAAGGGAAGTCCGGAGAAAATGACGGGCTTGTCTTTCTGCCTCTCGTAGGCGAAGAGGCCCGGCACCGTGATCATCTTGTCCTTCTTCGAGTACCAGCTTCCGTTCAGGAGGTAGAAGCCGTCGGCGATGAACTTGTCCCGGAGCTGCTTCGGGTTCCAGTTCTTCCCCTGGTAGGGAATCAGGCCGCCCTTCGCGAGTTCCTCGGCGTTCTTGACGGGGTCGGCGGGAAGCCCCGCCTCGCCGCGCGCGAACGCGTGCGACGGGTCGGCCCGCAGGATCGTGAACGCCAGCAACCTGGCCTGCCCCGTCAGGGTGTTGTCCTTGCACCAGCTGAGCAGCTCGACCTGCGCGGCCGCGGGGCCCTTCCGCGCCGTCTCCCAGCGGCTCGCGAATTCCACCCCGATGCCCTTCCCCTTCTCGATGCGGATGGCGTCGCGGCGGATCGGCATCTGGCCGCCGACGCCTCCGGCGAGCGCCCGGGACACCTTCACCACGTCGGTCCCTTCCTCCAGGATCCGGCAGTTCAGCACGCGGCCGGTCTCGATGTAGGTGATCCGGTCCACCGGGAGGTTCTCGGACGACTCGCGCTCCAGCGTCGGCAGGCTCTGGGCGACGAGGGCGATCTCGTCCTTCACCGCCTTGAGCTTCGGCCCGCCGAGCAGTCCCTCGACGAGGGCCGTGTCCTCGGGCGTCCCGCGGCCGCTCGTCACGACCGCGTTCAGTCGCGCCTTCTCGGCGGGCGTCACGACCAGGTTCAGGTAGAACGGATTCAGCTCGAGGACCTCGGAACGGAGCCGCGCGATCTGGTCCTGGCCGACCGCGACGCTGGACGCGTCGGCCGGCACGGGCGGGGCGGGCGGCGGAGGATTCGTCGGCGCGGGGGACGTCACCGGAGTCGTCGAGGCGGGCATGGGCTTGTACTCGGCGGCCTTGTTCGGCGTCGGAGCAGCCGCCGGGGTTGATTTGTTCGGAGCCATGGGCGTCGCCGTCGGACTGGCCGCCGGAGGAGTCGACTTGCCGTCCTTCCGGGAGAGCTCTTCGTACTGGCGTTTCCGCGCCTCCACGGCCTCCTGCGCCTGCTTGTCGTAATCGACGCCGGACGAGGACTTCAGCAGCAGGGTCACGATCACGGCGATGACGGCCACGACGGTCGCCCCCACGGCGGCCATGACGATCAGCTTCTTCTTGGGGGGCGGAAGGTCGGCCACGGGCTGCGCGACCGCGGCCAGCAGCTTCGCGGTGGAGCTTTCGACGCCTTTGGACGCCGCCTTCGACGGGAGCTTCCCCGCGTTGGAGGGGATCTTCATGGGCTCCAGACACGCCGGGCACTCGACGCCTCCGGGGGCCGTCAGCTGGGCGTCCGAGACGAAGAACTTGTGCCCGCAGGTGCAGCGAAGATCCACGCGTGCCATGAGCGGCGTCCCTCCCCGAATGGGTGAATTCACTGAATTATACTCTCACGACCCCCGCCTGTTCGAATTCTCCGGATCTTCCCTTCAGGGAAAGCCTGAGTCGGCGCAGATCTGATCGATCCCACGCATTTCGCGATACAATACCGTCGTCAAATCTTCAAAGAACAATGCGTTTCACGACGATCGTTCTGGGGTTGCTCCTGCCGGCCGCGTCCGCCGCCGCGGAGCAGGATCTGCAGGTCTCCGGTTCCGCCGGCTGGGGCGGGCGGGCGCTTCGCGGCGAGTACGCGCCGGTGCTCGTCGACCTGGATAACCGGGGCAAGAAGGACGTCGACCTCAGCGTCGCCGTCGTCTGGGCCTCCAGCTTCTCGACCCAGCCCACGGAAAGCCCGACCTACCAGACCGTCGCCGGCCGCGTCGGCCCCTCCCACCTCGTCAAGCTGGCGCTCCCCAAGAACTCCCGGAAACGCCTCTCCCTCAGCCTCCTGACGCCCGACTCCGCGCAGATCAGCGTCTGGGTCTTCGCGCTCGACGACAACGGCCGGACCGTCGCGCGGGCGGAACTGACGACCCGCCTCCTCGACCCGCACAAGCAGATCGTTGCCGTGGTCGGCACCGGGCGGCCCGAAGGCATCGAAGAGGCCGGACTCGAGCTCGCCAACATCCAGGCCGACGAGCTGCCCGAGGAGTGGGAAGGCTATTCGGCGCTCGAGGCGCTGATCTGGCTGGACGGTCGCGCGAACGAGATCCGTTCCACCGCCCAGATGGACGCGCTGCGCCACTGGATCTCCGCCGGCGGCACGTTCTGCGTGGCGCGCGCGAACACGGTGAACCTCGACACGCGCATCACCGAACTGCTGCCGGTCAAGCTGGGCTCGACGCGTGAGCTGGACTCCATGGGCGTCGGGCACTTCCCGGCCGGCCCCGTCGTGGTGCTCGAGAGCAGCGTCCGCAAGGGGGCCATCCGCGCCGAGGCGCACGGCGTGCCCCTGGTGGTGGAGGCGTCGCGCGACGCCGGGCGCGTCACCTTCGCGGCCTTCAACCCGGCATTCGCCCCCTTCCAGGGCTGGTCCGGCAACGCCGCCTTCTGGAAGTGGCTCCTGAACCTGCGCCCCCCGCCGAAGCCGAACCCGAACGTGATCGTGGAGCGCGCTCCCCGGGCCATCGGCTCCCTGGCGCTCGCCCAGCAGATCCGCCGCTTCCCCGACATCGCGGCGCCGGAGATCGGCGGCCTCTTCCTCCTCATCATCCTCTATCTCATCGTGGTCGGCCCGCTGGACTACCTCCTCCTGCGCTGGCTGAAGAAGCTGGAGTACACCTGGTTCACCTTCCCCGCCTATGTCGTGCTCTTCACGATGTTCATCCTGCTCGTGGGCGGCGCGTTCATCCAGCGCGCGGCGCACCAGCGCGAGATCGCCGTCGTCGACCATTACGCCGAGAGCGGCTTCACCCGCCAGCGCGCCCTCGGCGCGGTCCTCGCGCCCGCGGACGTGATCTACCGGGTCGAGGACGCCCAGCCCCTGAGCTCGAACTTCATCGACAACGACCGCGTCACGGACTCCAGCGGCCAGACCTCCGACGTCCGCGTCGTCCGCGTGCCGCAGCGGACGGCGGAGAATTGGCTCCTGAAGCGCAACTACACCGGCCTCGCCATGGTCGACCGCTGCTCCAGCAGCCCCTCCCCCCTCGCCTACGCGATCGCCGTCCAGGACGCTGCCACGGTCAAACTGACGGTGAAGAACGCCGGCGAGGCCTTCGAGAACAATGCCTGGCTCGTCACGTCGCGGGGCGTCTATACCGTCCCGTCGATCCCGGCCGGGGAATCGACGCTCTCGGCGATGCGGACGTACGCCACCCTGCAGGAGTTCGTGAAGCAGCAAGGCCTGAAAGGCGTCGGACAGGATGTCGACCAGTTCGGGAACCCGATCTACCGCTACAACAACGGCAGCGGGGTGACCGAGAAGGAGCTCAATCCGATGGCCATGAAGGCGCTGATCGGCGCCTCGTTCCCGGGCGCCTTCGACCGCTCCGACATGGACGAGCCGCTGACCGGCCTGGCGCGCGGCCTCCAGGCGCAGTCGTGGCTCGAGTCCGGCGGCAGCATCCTCCTGGCCTGGCCCCGGACGGCCAAGCCTATCGTCCGCTTCGACCCGACGCCCGGCCGGCATACGTCGGTGACGCTTTATCGTTTCTTCCAGGGGCCCCCACCATGATCGAGGTCAAAGATCTCGGCAAGTCCTACGGCGCCCACCCCGCGCTCCGCGGCGTGACGCTCCAGATCCAGCCGGGAGACATGTTCGGCCTGATCGGGCCGAACGGCGCGGGCAAGACCACGCTGATCCGCATCCTCGCGACGCTCCTGCAGCCGACGACCGGCTCCGCCACCGTCAACGGCCACGACGTCACGCGCCAGGCCCAGTCGGTCCGCCGGGAGATCGGCTACATGCCCGACTTCTTCGGCGTCTACGAGGAGCTGAAAGTCCGGGAGTACCTGGAATTCTTCGCCGCCACCTACGGGATCCGCGGCGCCAAGCGGAAGGCCACGGTCGACGGCGTCCTCGAACTGACGGACCTGACCGAGAAGAAGGACGCCCTTATCGCCTCGCTGTCCCGCGGCATGCAGCAGCGCCTCGGCCTGGCGCGCGTGCTGGTCCACGACCCCAAGGTGCTCTTCCTCGACGAGCCCGCCTCGGGCCTCGACCCGCGGGCCCGCATCGAGATCCGCGCGCTCCTCAAGGAGCTGCGCAACATGGGCAAGACGATCCTGATCTCGTCCCACATCCTGGCGGACCTGGCGGACCTCTGCAATAAGATCGGCCTCATCGAGCGCGGGAAGCTCCTCTACGCCGGCGGCCTGAAGGAGGCGATGTCCCAGGTCCAGGGCGATGACGTCTGGCTCGTCGAGGTCTTCGAGGAGACGGACCGGGCGAAGAAGACCCTCGAGGAGCAGCCGTTCACCGAGTCGGTGACCGAGACCGAGGGGCTGCTCCGCATCAAGCTCCGGCCCGGGCATCCCGAGGTCCACGTCATCCCGCAGGTGCTCCTCCAGCAGAACCTCCGCCTCAAGCTCTTCAAGGTCGCGGAAGTCACCCTCGAGGACGCGTTCCTGAAGCTGACCAAGGGCGAAGTTTCCTGAACGTTCGGGCCGCCCGTCCGTTGGGAGTTGGCATGCTCGTCGATCCCGTCGCGGCGAAGGAACTCCGGGGCATCTCGCGGCGCTGGCAGACCTACGTCGGCCGCTGCGTCTTTGTCGCGATCACGGCGTACCTCCTCTACGAGTACTGGAAGGGCGCCTGGAGGGGCCAGCCGGGCAGCCGCGCGATCGTCACGGTGTCCGAATACGCCGAGATCGCGCGCAACATCTTCCTCCGGACGGAATGGGTCAGCCTGGCCCTCACGGCCGTCGCGGCGGTCATCGCCGGCTCCGACATGATCGCCCGCGAGAGCCGCAACGGCACCCTCCCGATCCTCTTCCTGAGCTCGCTCACGCCGGCCCGCGTGGTCGTCGGCAAGTGGAAGGGCGTCGTGATGATCGCCGTCTCCCTCTACCTCTGCGGCCTTCCCGTGCAGGCGATCGCGGTGTACCTGGGCGGCGTCGGCCCCGACACGCTCGTCCGCAGCGCCGCATGGACGCTGGGCATCGCCTCCGTGGCGGGCGCCGTCTCGATCTACTTCTCGGCGCGGCTGAGGTCGGGCGGCGCGGCCGTCGCGGCCTCCCTCCCGCTCATGCTCCTCCTGCTGCTCCTGTTCGGCTTCGTCGACTACATCGGCGCTCTCGTCCTCAACTCCTATTTCAAGCCGACCGCCCTGGCCCACCGGGGCGGCGTCGCCACGAGCCTCTTCGCGATCGGGATGTGCGTCCTCTACCTGAACCTCGCGATCCAGCGGGTCCGCGCCAAGGTGGGATCCCTGCAGGGCGTCGAGGACGTCGCCCGCGAGCGGCGCGCGCTGAAGCTCGAGGATGTCCGGGACAAGCGCCCCCCGAGGTCCCGGCGGATTCTCACGACGTGGCGCGCGGTCTGGGACTCCAACCCGCTGCTCTGGAAGGAATTCACGCTGCGGCCCGCGCTGCGCGTCCGCGAGGACTGGAGGACGCGCTGCTACATCATCCTCTTCACCTTCTTCCTCTGCAGCTGGGTGGGCTTCGGCTTCCGGGAAGGCAGCGGCTTCTTCGTCCTCTGGGGCAGCTTCTTCACGATCGTCGCGCTGGCGGGGGGCTCCCTCCTCTTCGCGCCCGAAAAGGAGGGCCGGCAGTGGCTGATGCTCCTGTCGACGCCCGTCACCGCCGTCCAGGTCGTGCGGGCGAAGCTGCTCTGCGGCCTGATCTTCCCCGAGGCGGCGGGCCTGATCTTCCTCTACCTCCTCGCCCTCACGTCCTGGCTCGCGTCGCAGACGATCTACACCTTCCTCGCGGCGGCGGCGATCGCGACCCTCTTCCTCCTCTTCGCGTATTCATTGGCCGCGACCGCGTCGCTCCGCTCCCCGACCGCCCGGGCCGCGTTCCTCTTCTCGGCCGGCGTCGTGGGCTTCCTCCTGACCGTTCCCCCGCTCCTGTCGGCGGCGGCCCGCCCGCTGCGCCTGATGCCCGGCGCGGGCTGGCAGGAGCTCTGGTGCTGGATCGAGGCGCTCGACCCGCTGACGGTCCTCGACGCCTTCGAGATCGGCCGCGTCCGGCACCACGACATCCCGCCGCTGGCGATCGAGCGGACGATCCGCTTCGCCGTCCTCTACCTGCCGGTCACTCTGCTGCTGCCGATCGAGATGGTCCTGCGCTTCCGCCGGATCGCCATTCGCGCATGACCGGCTCTTGCGGGTATGCTTCTCTGAGATGAGCAGCGCCGGCTTCGTCGACCCGGTCACGGTGAAGGAGATCTACGGGATCTCGCGCCGGGGTCAGACGTATTTCGGCCGCGTGGTCTACGTGGGCCTCATCGGCCTCATCCTCTACGAGTTCTACTCCCGGATGGTCGCGAATACGCCGTTCATCGGCCCCTCTGAATACGCCGCGATCGGGCGCCGCCTCTTCAACCAGTTCGTTCCGATGCAGCTGCTCCTCGTGACACTCGCCGCCGTCGGGGCCGCGGCAGACCGCGTCATCCGGGAGGAGCAGTCGGGCACGCTGGGGCTGCTGCTCCTGGCCCCGCTCACGGCGCGGCGCATCGCCCTCTCAAAGTGGACGGCCGCGATGGTCCAGTCCGGCTCCCTGATTCTCTGCGGGGTCCCGGTGGTGGCCGTCTGCGTCTACCTGGGGGGCGTCGGCCCCTGGGAACTGGTCTGGTGCTTCAGCACGACGGCCTCGATGGCGATGCTCGGCGCCGCGTTCGGGTTGCGCGCTTCCGCGGTCTCGCTCTCGGTTCCCCGGGCCCTGGGGATGGGCATGCTCTACGTGCTGGGCTACACGCTGCTGCCGCTCGTCCTGATCTTCGTCGCCGGCTCCAACGCCCTCACGGCCGCCCCGTTCCTCCACCCCGCGTACTCGATCCGCATCCTGGTCTTCGACAACGTGGAGTCCGACTCGGTCTGGAGCTACACGTGGATCCCGTCGACGCTCCTTTCCCTTCTGGCGTCCTATCTGGTCGTCCGGAGCGTCGGGCCCCTCATCGAGCGCCGGGTCCGCGCCCCGCGGGCCGCCGAGGCGCCGGAGCCGTCCCCGAGCCCTAAGGCGGAGCAGGCGAAGGCGCCGGCCGCGGCCCCGCCGGAGCGCCAGGTCTGGGAGCGCGACCCGCTCCTATGGAAGGAGCTTATAACCCGCCCCGGAAAGCGCTGGTCGTCGGACGTCAAATCCATGTTCATGGTCTACTCGCTCATCTTCATCTGCCTCTGCTGGCTCTTCAAGCAGGGGAATCACCTGCCGACCTTCACCTTCCTGGGCGCGCTCTTCACGTTCCTCTCGCTGGTCAACGGCGCAGCCCTCTTCGCGCCCGAGAAGGAAGGCCGCAAGATGGAGATGCTCCTGTCCTCGCCGGTCCCCTCCGCCCGCATCGTCTGCAGCAAGCTCGCCGCCGGACTGATGTCGCCCGAAGCCGTCCGCGTCCAGCTGCTGGCCCTGGCGACCGCGGTGGCGTTCTCCTGGTGGTCGGGCGCCGGCATCTTCCTCTACGTGGGCGTGCTCTTCGTCTTCCTGCTCTTCGTCTTCACCCTCGCGGCCGCCGCGTCGCTCCATGCGTCGACCCTCCAGGGGGCCGCGCTGGCGACCTCGGGGATGCTCTGCGTGCTGCTCCTGGTGCTCCCGATCCTCGTCTCGATCCTCTCGCCGCCCGATCCGACGACCCTGCCCCTGCCGCTCGCGCTGCTGAGCGCTCTCAACCCCGTCTCGATCCTGGAGCTGCTGGACCCGGCCCGCCGCGCGGCGCTCTCGGACGCGTTCGGTCGCTTCGGCCTCTTCTGTTCCCTTTACGGAGGCGCGATCGGCGGGCTCTGGGCGCTGATGCTCTGCCGCTTCGACCGAAGCATGGGGCGCGTGTGACGCTCCTGCATTTCCTGCTCGATCCCCTGGCGGTCAAGGAGCTGAGCGGCACCTCGCGCCGCTGGCAGACCTTCGCGACGCGCGTGCTCTACGTCGCCCTGATCGGCTTCGTGGTCTGGGAGTTCACGCGGATGTGGGAGCAGCGCGCGAGGCTGCTCACCGTGTCGGACTTCGCCCGCCTCGGCCGCGACCTCTTCCAGGCCTTCTTCAGTCTGCAGATGGTCATGGTCACCTTCGGGGCCGTCTCGGCGTCCTCGGACATGGTGACGAAGGAAACCCGGGCCGGAACCCTGGGCGTGCTTTCCATCACGCCGCTCACGCCCTTCCGGATCGCCCTCGGAAAGTGGAAGGCGGCCCTCGCGCAGACCGGCACCCTCATCCTCTGCGGCGCCCCCATCCTGGCGATCTGCGTCTTCCTGGGCGGCGCCACCGCGTGGGACCTGACCTACAGCCTCGCACTGACGCTCGCGGCGGCCGCCCTGGGGGCCGCGCTGTCGCTCTACCTCTCGACCCGCTTCCGCTCCGGCGTGACCGCCACCCTCCTGGCCCTGGCGCTGCTGGCGGCGTACACGTTCGTGCCCGGCCTCCTCTTTCCGCGCCGCGGCAGTCCGGACGGGGCGTTCCTCTCCTACGTCCATCCCGTGTATGCCGCCCTCATGGCCGCAAACCCCCGAGGACGGCTCTCCGGGTATGAATTTTCCTGGGTCAGCGCCTGCGCGGTCACGGGCTTCGTCACCTGGCTCCTCCTCCGCCTGGCGGCCTTCCGGATCTCGGAGCTGGCGATCCGCACGCCGCAGCCGCCCCTCCTGACCCGGACCTTCCAGGCCATGGACCGCTTCTACGAAGAGCTGGGACCCGAACGGCTCCGCAACATCCGGATCTTCGACGGCGGGGACTCCGTCTGGCAGACCCGGGCGCTGCTCTGGAAGGAGCTGCGGACCCGGGCCTCGGGCAAGATCCGGAACTCCGTCCGCCTCTCGCTGGCGCTGCTCATCCTCTCGGTCGGGGCCTTCTGGCTCAGCCTGGAGATCTTCCAGGTCCTGATCTGGGTGTCGTCCGTCGCGTTCCTCTTCCTCGGGCTCTCGAACGGCGTGGGCCTCTTCGTGACCGAGAAGGAGGAGCGGAAGTGGGACGTCCTCCTGAGCACCCCGCTGAGCTCCTGGGAGATCGTCCAGGCGAAGCTCCTGGCCGGCCTGGTACCGCTCGTCCCGACCACGATCCTGCTGCTGCTCTTCTGGATCTCCCTCGGGTGGCTCCGGGGCCTGTCGTTCGGGGACGTCGCCCAGGGACTCCTGACGGTGGTGCTTCCCGGGCTCGTGGCCTACGCGACCGGCGCCGCGGCGTCGCTGCACGCCCGCTCCCTGCGGGCCGCGTTCACGGTGGCCTTCGGCGCCATGGTCGGACTCCTCGCGATCCTGCCGTTCCTGCTCTACCTCGCCGTCCCCTCCCTGATGGGCCGGGAGGACGCACGGTTTCTCCTCTCCGCGCTCAGTCCCCTCCCGTTCCTGAACGAGGTCGCCGAAGCCGTCCGCCAGTACGGAGGCTACGGGTTTCGCAGCGAGCTCCAGCCTGAAGCCATTTTCCTCTTCGTCGTCATGTACGGCGGAATCAGCGGGAGCCTCGTGGCCCATATGGCCGCCCGCTTCAACCGCATCACCGGACGGGTGGCGCCGTGAATCTAACAGAACGCTTCGACGTCTCGCCCGCCAAGGTAGCGGAGCTCCTGGCGCGCCTGGCGGCGCTGCGCATCGACCCCGCCGCCATCGAGGAGGAGTTCGTCCGCGGGGGCGGGCCCGGCGGCCAGAAGATCAACAAGACCTCGAATTGCGTGCTGCTCCACTATCCCCCGCTGGGGCTGCGGGTCCGCTGCCAGCGCGACCGGCGCCGCAGCGTGAACCGCTTCCTCGCGCTGCGCGAGCTGGTGGACGAGGCCGAGATGAAAATCGCCCCGGAGTCGTCGAAGCGGCTGCGGGAGATCGAGCGGAAGCGGCGGAACAAGGCGCGGGCGGGACGCCGCGCGCGGGCGCGGCACGCGGACCTCAAGCCCCCTGAGGAGCCACTTTCTTGAGGCGGCCGCGCAAAGGGCTTCCTTACGGCCGCTTCGATGGTGTGCGAGCCGCAGGCGAGTCGAACCATGGCCATCGAGGGGAATTCGGCGATGCGCGGTCGAGCTCAGGCCGGACTGACCTTCTTGACGGCCTCTTCGACCGACGAGGCCCAGGGGAAGATCTGGTCGACCCCGATGGTCGTGAAGAAGTGCCACTGGGCCGTGTTGGCCGGCCGCACGTAGCAGAGCTTGCCCTTCACCTTCTCGTACTGAGACACCGCGTGCCCCAGCGTGTTGATGCCGGCGCTCGAGATGTACGTCAGGTCCGAGAGGTTGACGACCAGGTTCAGCTGCTTCCGGTCCAGCTGCGTCTGGATCGCCTCCTCGAGCTGGTAGTACTGCACGTGGTCGACGGAGCCCGCGACGTGGATGACGACGAGGCCTTGCTGGGCCTCGATGGCGACTTTGATTTTGCGGTCCACGGGCATCGACGGGCAATTCTACCACGCGTTGAACGGCCCGGCCAGAGTTCCAGTCAAATCTGAACGCCTCAGGTCACGATCTTGGGGGCCTCCACGACGGGCAGGTCGCTGCAGCACCACTTGCACTTCGTCGCCTCGGGGTGATTCCCCTCCTTGCAGGCCGCGCAGATCTTCACCGGGGGCGGGGGCGCCTGCTTCACGAACATCTTCGTAATGAGGAAGACCACCGTGGCGATGATCATGAAGTCGAGCACCGTGCCCATGAAGTGCCCGACAGTCCAGTTGAAGCGCCAGAAGCCGACCTTGATCGAGCGCCAGTCGCCGGCCGGGGTCAGGACGCCGACGATCGGCATCACCAGGTCGGCGACGATCGCTTCGACCAGCTTGGTCGTCGCGGCACCGATGACGACGCCCATCGCCAGGGCGAACATGTTCGTCTTGAGCAGGAACTCCCGGAATTCCTTGGCGTAGCGCCGCGGTTCCAGTTTCGTGACGAGGTCCTTGGGGTCCACCATAACTCTCTCCTTAGAACGTATATCCGAGTCCGATGAAGTACGTGTCGTCCGTCTTCTTGATGCCCGGCTGCGGCTGGTTGTCGTACTCCGTGATCACGCCGCCCAGCGCGGTCCAGCCGCCGCCCAGGGCCGTCCCCAGCGTCGCCTCGTTTCGGAACTGGTAGTCCTGGGAGTGCTTGAAGTTCGGGTAGATGGTGAAGAGGTCCTTGAGCTCGAAGCCCAGGGGCAGCGCCAGCCGGCCCCTCACGGACACGCGGGCGCCAAGGTGCGACTCGTCCGGCGCGGACCTGAAGTCGTTCGTGATGTACGCGATGCCGGCCTCCGCGGCGAGCTCGTACGGCTTCTCCTTGACGATCTCGTAGCCGACGCCGACGGCCGTGATGGTCCGGATCCGCAGGTCCTTGAACGTATCGCCCAGCAATTCCTCGCTGACGAAGCCGTAGAAGGAGGGGGTGAACTTCAGGTTGTACTGCCCGATGCCGTAGGCGTTGCGCTCGCTCAGCACCCCGCTCTGCTGGGCGTAGCGGAAGATCGTGCGGATCAGGATCAGGTCGCTCTCGGTTTCCCGCGTCGCATCCCCCGTGACCAGGAACGAGCGGACGTGCGTGTTCCCGTCCGTCGCCTTCGCGGCGCCGTTCAGGCTCCCGTGCCACTGGACGGGCGGCTGGTTGAAGTGCGAGATCTTCGTCATCTCCACTTCCACCGGCGCCACCGTGCCGCCGGACTCGACCTTGAGCTTGCCCTCGGCGCCGGGCACGATCTTGCCCTCGACCTGCTCGCCCGTGATGAGCCTCACCTTGACGGGATTGTCGGTCTTCACCGAGACCACCTGCGACCAGTCGACCTTGATCGGCCCCGCTTCCGGCGTTTCGATCAGCAGCTTGCCGCCCGCCAGGCTCTTGATGCTGCCGGAGAGGCGGTCGCCGTTCTTGAGTTTGATTTCGTCGTCCGCGACCGCGACGGAGACCGCCAGAAAGAGTGCCGCAACGCTAAGAAGGCGCATGAAAACCCTCCCCATACCTATCGAAGACCCGCGAAGATACCCCCAGCCCCGGGGATGTCAAGGGAATGGACAATCCATTCAGGCGACAGTGATGAAGTTCAGTCGGATTTGTTACGCAGGTTTCGGATTATCGATTGCGCACGTCGTCAAGGAACGCTTTGCCCTCGGCAGTGTAGTAGCCGGCCGCGACGGGCCGCTTGAGCTCGCCGTGGAGGAACGGGAGCTGCTGGAGTTGCTCGGGCGCGATCTCCTTGAACTGCGCGTCGAAGATCTCGAGATAAGCCTGCAGCGAGTTGTTGGTCGGACCGAATCCCTTCGCGTAGAGGTACTTCTGCTCCAGGTCGCGGGCCACCGCCTCGGCCCTCGCGAAGCGCTTCTCGCGGTCGAAGGCCAGCATCTTCATGCAGATGTCCGAGATCGCCTCCGGCACGTCCGTCCGCACCTTGGCCGGGGCCGGGAACGGCTTGCTCAGCAGGCGCCTCGCGTACGCGATCCGCTCCTGGGGCGGCATCTTGAGCGGCACCTTCTGGACCGGGATCCCGGTGAGAAGCAGGTAGAGCACGAGACCCAGCGAATAGACGTCGGTCCGGACGTCGACCGCCTCCCCCGCCACCTGCTCGGGCGACATGTAGGAGATCTTCCCGGTGAGCCCCTCCTCCTTGTGGTCGACCGCGACGCCGAAGTCGGAGAGCTTCACGACGCCCTGGGTGTTGAGCAGCAGGTTCTCGGGCGAGATGTCCCGGTGGATGATCGACAGGTGCGCGTAGGCCAGCGAGCGGGCGACGCGGCTCACGATGAACGCCGCCAGCGGGACCGGGAGGAGCAGGTCGCGCTTGAAGTGGTCGTTCTGGAAGGTGCGGACGTCCGTGCCCTCGATATAGTCCATGACCATCATGTAGAGCTTCTGCTCGGTCATGGACGTGGGGGCGACCCGCAGCCGCGTGCGGGCGTCGCCGAAGCGGCCGCCCGGAACCGCGGACTTCTGGAACGCGTGGCGCCGCGCGTCCTCGAAGGACAGCTTGTCGAACTCCTGGAGGAACTCCGGCGGCAGCTGGCTGTACGGCACGGCCTCCATGCCGTAGGTCTTGACGATGTTCTCGTGCCGCAGGCCGGTGGCGATGTTCGCCTCCTGCTTGAGGCGCATCTCGTGGTCGGCGGACTTGGTGCGGATCGTCTTCAGGGCGACGAGGTCCGACACCCCCTCGCTGTTCTTCTCGGCCAGCAGCACGATGCCCATCCCGCCGCGGCCGATCTCGCCCACGATGGTGTAGGTGGACGATGATCCGAACTTCAGTCCGGAAAGATCCATGTGGAAAGTATACCTCGCTGCTCCCGGCCTAACGGACGAATGGAGGGCCGGCGGGACGATCGAAGAGCGCCGTGAGGAGTACGGAAAACCCTGAGGGCTGGATCGCTAGAAACTGCGGTTGATTTTCATCGCCGGGCGCGCCTCGGTCAGCTTTTCCGAGCCGACCCGCCCGCTCGAGACGCCCTTCAGGAGGAGCTTGAGGTCGTTCGGGCTCGTCGAGACCGCCATGGCCTCCGCCTCGGTGACCGTCCGCTCGTTCACCAGCTTCGCGAGCGACTGGTTGAAGGTCTGCATGCGGTAGTAATCGCCGGACGACGCCATCGCCTTTTCGATCGAGGAGGTCTTCCCTTCCTGGATGAGTTCCCGGATCTGCGGCGAGTTGATCATGATCTCCATCGAGGCCACGCGGCCGCTGCCGTCGGCCCGCTTCACCAGCCGCTGGCTGACCACCGCCTGCAGCGCCAGGGCCATCTGGGCCCGGATCTGCCCGTGCGCGTCGGCCGGGAACGTCGAGATGACGCGGTCGATCGACTGCTTCGCGTCGTTCGTGTGCAGCGTGGAGAAGACCAGGTGGCCGGTCTCGGCGGCGTGCATCGCCAGCTCGATCGTTTCGGGGTCGCGCATTTCGCCCATGAGGATGACGTCCGGATCCTGCCGCAGCACGCGGCGCAGCGCCTCGGAGAGCGACTTCACGTCGTTCCCCAGCTGCCGCTGGCGGATCGTGCACATCTTGTCGCTGTAGACGAACTCGATCGGGTCCTCGATGGTGACGATGTGGAGCGGCTGGGTGTCGTTGATATGCGAAATCATCGCGGCGAGCGTGGTCGACTTGCCGCTGCCCGTCGGCCCCGTCACGATCACGAGTCCCTGAGGCGCCTGGCAGATGTCCTTGAGCACGGCCGGAAGACCCATGCCTTCGATCGTCGGGCTCGTCAGTGGAATGACGCGGAGCGCGGCGCCGTACTTTTCGCGCTCCTTGAACGCGTTGAGGCGGAAGCGGGCGACGTCCGCGATCTCGTACGAAGCGTCGACCTCGTAGTCCTCCTCCAGCGTCTGCCAGCCCCGGTCCCCGACCAGCTTCCGCAGGACGGCCTCCATGTCCTGCTTGCTGAGCGGAGGAAACTCGCTGGGGAGCAGGTCGCTGGAGATCCGCATGAGCGGCGGGCGGTCGACCTTCAGGTGCAGGTCGGAGCCCCGACGGTTGACCAGCTCCTTGAGGATCGCATCGATATCGATCATCGCTTGTTCTCCTGGGTCCGGACGAGGAGGTCCCCGGCGGTCCGGCCGACGCGCTCGACCAGCTCGACCTCGTGGCGCTGGAACTCGTTGCTGCCGCTCTTGTTCACCAGCTCGATGACGCCCAGGACCTTGTCCTGGTGGACCAGCGGGACCGCCAGCAGCGAGCGGGTCTCGAACCCGAGTGCCTTCGCGAAGGCGGCGGCGTGCCGCGGATCGTGCGCCACGTCGCTGACCGGCAGCGTCCGCGCGTCCTGCGCGCAGGCGCCGGCGATGCCCTGCCCCTTCTTGAGCTTGAGGCCGACCACCTTGTCAGCGACCCGCCCGCGGGCCGCGACGAGGGTCAGGTTCCCCTTCTTGTCCGTGCGGAACACGGACGACGCCTCGCAGGGGAGCGCGGTCATGGCGATGTCGAGGATGTCGTTGTGGAGCCGCTCGGGGCTGTTCAGCGGCCCGCTGAAGAGGCAGAGGAGCCGCTCGAGGACCTGGTTCTTGACGGACAGCCGCGCCGCGGAATCCATGAGGTGGCGGCTCGTCTCGAACGAGCCGCCGTGGATTTGCTCAGGCACGCCCGAAGTATATCCCGCAAGTCCGAATCCGCAACCCGGGGGGCTACTGGCCGTGCAGGGTGCGCGAGTTGACGACCGCCAGGACCTCCTTGCGGAGGCGGCTGACGCTCGTCTTCTCCCCCGTCAGGACCCGGTTGCTGAGCACCACGGCGAAGCGGCCGCTGTCGGGATCGAGCCAGAGGAGCGTGCCGGTAAACCCCGTGTGGCCGACGCCCGGCTTGTACGGGGGGTCGTCGAAGACGTCCCAGCCCAGGCCGCGCGTGTGCACGTCCGGCTCGAACATGGCGGCGACCGTCGCGGGCTTCAGGATCCGCCCCTGGAGCAGCGCCTGGCAGAAGAGCGCCAGGTCGGCGCCCGTCGAGAAGAGGCCGGCGTTCCCGGACTGGTGCTCCGCCGTCGCGTAGCTGCGGGCGAGCGGGTCGTGGACCACGCCCTTCAGGTCGGGCGCCGTCGGGGCGCAGCGGGCCGCGGGCGGAAAGTAGCTCGTGTCCTTCATGCCGAGCGGCTCGAAGAACGTGATCCGCACGTAGTCCGCGAGCGGCATGCGCGTCACCTGCTCGACGATGCGGGCCATCGAGACCATGTTCAGGCAGCTGTAGGTGTAACCCGCGCCCACCGGCTTCAGCGAGGCGATCTCGGCCAGGATGCCGTCGCAGGTCTTCGCCCGCGGCGTCAGGTAGGCGGGCAGTCCGGAGCAGTGATGCAGGCAGTCCCGGATCGTGATGGGCCGGCCCTCGAAGGGCTTCAGGTACTTCCCGATCGGGTCGTCGAGCGAGAGCTTGCCCTCCTCGACGAGCTTCATGACCGCCGTCGTGGTCGCGACGACCTTCGTGCACGACGCGAGGTCGAAGATCGTGTCCAGCGTCGCGTCCCCGAACGCGCGCGCGTACGTGACGCGGTCGACGTCGCCGGTGACGATGACGGCCGCCGGGATGTGGTCCTGGTCGAGGATCGGGGGAACGATCATGTCGAGGGACGACTGCCCCGTCGACGGGGCCTGGCAGCCCGCCACCGCGAGGATCAGGACGAGGACCCGGCTCAGACGCATTCCTTGGCCGTCAGCGCGCGGTACGCGGTCCTCAGCTTCGTCGTGACGGGGCCGGGCTTCCCGGTCCCGACGGGCTTCCCGTCGATCGAGACCGCGGGCATGATCTCCGTCAGGGTGCCGGTCACGAAGGCCTCTTCGGCACCCGTGGCTTCGGCGAGCGTGACGCCCTGATGGCGCACCCGGACGCCCTGCTGCCGGGCGATCTCGAGCACCGCCTCGCGGGTCACGCCGTTGAGGATGCGGTTGTCGGCCGGGTGGGTGAAGAGGGCGCCGCCGCGCACGAAGAACGCGTTGGACGAAGTCCCCTCGGTGACGGTCCCGTTCTCCCGGACGAAGAGCCCCTCGTCGCAGCCGGCCTCGACGGCCCGCTGCTTGCCCAGGATGTTGGGCAGGAGGCAGATGGTCTTCAGATGGCAGCGGCCCCAGCGGTCGTCCGTCACGGTCTTCAGGGTGTAGACCCGCTCCGGCGGGTGGGGCTGGACCGCTCTCGCGTAGGCCACAAATGTAGGACGGAGCTCGTTGGGAAAAGCATGCATGCGGGGCGCGGTCCCGCGGGTGACCTGCAGGTAGATCTGCGCCTCCTCCAGGTCCTTGATGAGGGTGCGGCAGACCTCCTCGATCTTCTGCAGCGGCTCCGGCAGCGGGATCTCGACGCCCTTGACGCTCTGCTCGAGGCGCGCCAGGTGCTTCGACAGCCGGAACGGCTTGCCCCGGTAGACGCGGATCACCTCGTAGACGCCGTCGCCGAACTGGAACCCGCGGTCCTCGACCGAAACGCGGCCCTGCTCGAGCGGAAGATATTCGCCGTTGAGATAGAGATTCATCGTGATGAGATGATAACAGAGAAACAAGAATCGCGAATTGCGAATCGCCCTACGACTTCGGCTTGGGTTGTTCCTGCTTCTGGGCCACTTCCATCCGCATCCGATTCTCGGCGCTGGATTGGATGTCGCTGATCTGGCGCGTCATGTCGCGGACGGCGAAGACGACGATGACGGCCCCGCCGGCGGCCAGCAGCCAGCCGACGCCCATCACGGCGTTCCAGAGGCCGGGCGTCGGCAGCTCGGGGTTGTCCTTCTTCCGCTCGAGGTCGCGCTGGTACTTGATGTTCTCGGTGCTCTTGGACACGCTGCCGGTGACGACCATGAGGAGGCCGATGCAGACCGCGATGGCCCCGAGGGTGGCGCGCCCTTTGAGCGACATGCCTTGATTCTACCGCACCCCGCTGCAGGGCGGGGCCCTCTTCCAAGAGGGAGGGACCCTCTTCCCTGGCTTCTTGCTTCTTGCTTCTTGCTCGACCCTAGTGGCCGCCGCCCTTCATGGCAGCGGTAATCTTCCCGAGCGTCGCCTTCGCGTCGCCGAACACCATCATGGTCTGCGGCAGCACGAAGAGCTCGTTCTCGATGCCGGCGAAGCCGGGCTTCATCGAGCGCTTGAGCACGATGACGGCCTTCGCCTGGTCCACGTTCAGGATCGGCATCCCGAAGATGGGGCTGCCCGGGGTCGTCTTGGCGGCCGGATTCACGACGTCGTTCGCGCCCACCACGATGGCCACGTCGGTGCGCTGGAACTCGTCGTTGATGGCGTCGAGCTCGTACAGCTGGTCGTAGGGGACGTTCGCCTCGGCCAGGAGCACGTTCATGTGGCCGGGCATGCGGCCGGCCACCGGGTGGATGGCGTACTTCACGTTCGTGCTGTTGGCCGACATCGCGTTGGCCAGGTCGCGCGTCGCGTGCTGCGCCTGGGCGACCGCCATGCCGTAGCCGGGGACGATGATGACGTTCTGGGCGATCTTGAGCAGCTCGGCCGCGTCCTCGACCGTGCCTTCCCGGACGTTGCCGCCCTTCCCGCCGCCGCCCGCCGCGGCGGCCGCGTCGCTGCCGAACGCACCGAAGAGCACGTTCGCGAAGGAGCGGTTCATCGCCTTCGACATGATCATGGCCAGGATGAGTCCCGACCCGCCGTCCAACGCGCCGCAGATGATCAGGACGTTGTTGTCGAGCGCGAAGCCGGAGGCCGACGCGGCCAGGCCCGCGTAGGAGTTGAGCAGGCAGATCACGACCGGCATGTCCGCGCCGCCGATGGGCAGCACCAGCAGGACGCCCAGCAGCAGGGCCAGGGCGACCAGCGCGTAGAAGACCGCCGACAGGCTCGGGTTGATCACCAGCGTCACCAGGATCACCAGAGCCCCGCCCAGCAGGAGGAAATTGAGCACGTTCTGGCCGCCGAACGTCATCGGTTTGCCGGGCAGGATCTCCGCCAGCTTGCCGAACGCCATCAGCGAGCCCGTGAAGGTGATGGCGCCCATCAGGATTTCGAAGGAGACTGCGCCCATCGCGAAGCTGGAGTGCTGCGGATGGCCTTCGAGGTATTCGCCGATGCCCACCAGCGCGACCGCCAGGCCGCCGCCCGCGTGCGAGAGCGCGATCCGCTCCGGCATCTTGGTCATCGGGATCAGGAGGCCCATCGGGACGCCGACCACCGTGCCGACCACGAGGCCGCCGATGATCCACCAGTAGTTGATGATGTCGCGGTGCACGAGCGTGCCCAGCACGCCCAGGACCATGCCGATCACGGCGACCTGCATGCCCCGGCGCGCGGTCTCGGGGTTCGTCAGCATCCGGAGGCCGACCAGGAAGCAGAGCGAGGCGATCAGAAGCGAAACGCGGTAGACCAGGGTCCGCGCGTCCAGCCCGTTGCCGCCGTCGAAGAGGGTCGCGAGGAGGCCGATCACTTGGGGGCCCCCTTCTTCTTGAACATCTTCAGCATGCGGTCGGTGATGACGAAGCCGCCGACGACGTTGATGGTCGCCGAGGCCACCGCGAGGGCGCCCAGGATCGGGATCAGGATCGACTTCGCCTCCCGGCCCGCGATCAGCAGCGACGCCACCAGCGAGATGCCCGAGATGGCGTTCGTGAACGCCATGAGGGGCGTGTGCAGCAGCTGCGGCACCTTCGAGATGATCTGGTACCCCAGGAAGGCCGCCAGCGAGAACACATAGAGGCCGGCCAATATGTGGTCGATGGTCATTACTTGATCGTCTCCTTGACCTTGGCGTGCACGATCTCGCCCTCCTTCGTGATCACGCAGCCCTTCGTGATCTCTTCGTTCAGGTCGATCTTCCAGTTCCCGTCCGCCGTGATGTGCAGCAGCAGCTTCTCGATGTTGCGCGAGAAGGCCTGGCTGGCATGGAAGGCCACGTTGCTGGGCACCGAAAGGCCGCCGACGATCGTGACCCCGTTCTTCACCACGTCCTTGCCCGCCTCCGAGCCCACGACGTTGCCGCCCTGCTCGGACGCCAGGTCGACGACCACCGAGCCCGCGCGCATCGACTTCACCTGCTCCTCGGTCACGAGGACGGGCGCCTTGCGGCCCGGGATCAGCGCGGTCGTGATGACGACGTCGGCCTTCGAGATCGCGGCGGAGATCATGGCCGCCTGCGCCTTCTTGTACTCGTCGGACTGCTCGACGGCGTAGCCGCCGGTCCCCTGCTTGTACTCCACGCCTTGGACCATGAGGAACTTCCCGCCCAGGGACTCGACCTGCTCCTTGGTCTCGGGGCGCACGTCGGTGGCCTCCACGATGGCGCCGAGGCGCTTCGCGGTGCCGATCGCCTGAAGGCCGGCGACGCCGACGCCCATGACGAGCACGCGCGACGGCGTGATCGTGCCGGCGGCGGTCATCAGCATCGGGAAGATCTTGGGCAGCTTCGTCGCGGCGGCGACGACGGCCCAGTAGCCCGCCAGGTTCGCCTGCGAGCTCAGCACGTCCATGGCCTGCGCGAGCGTGGTGCGCGGGATCATGTCGAGCGCGATCGTCATCAGCTTCTTCGAGGCGACCGCCTTGACGAAGTCCGGGCTCGACAGGGGGTACTGGAGGCAGACGAGCGCACTGCCGTCCTTCAGCTTCGCCATCTCGCCGTCGCTCGGCCGGACGATCTTGATGATCGCGTCGCTCTTGGCGGCGAGGTCCTCGAACGAGGAGGCGATCGTGGCGCCGGCCGCCGTGTATTCCTCGTCGGAGAACGACGAGGCGGCGCCCGCGCCGGCCTCGACGACCGTCTCGATCTTCTTCGCCGCGAGCTTCTTGACGGTCTCGGGGATCAGCGCGACGCGCCGCTCGCCCGGGGCCGTTTCCTTGGGTATGCCGATCTTCATTCTTTCTTCCGGTTATCTATTTGCGCCCGCTGCAGGCTCCCGCTGTAGTCGACGTACATCGTCTTCCACTCGGTGAACACTTCGTAGATCGGATGCGCTCCCTCCCGGTGGCCGTTCCCCGTCTCCTTCGTGCCCCCGAACGGGAAGTGGCACTCCGCGCCGATCGTGGGGGCGTTCACGTAGACGATGCCCGTATCCAGCTCCTGCATGGCGTAAAAGGCGTTGTTGACGTCCCGGGTATAGATGGAGCTGGAGAGACCGTAGGCGGTATCATTCAAACAGGACAGGGCTTCGTCAAGGTCTTTAACGGTCAGCACCGAGAGCACCGGCCCGAAGATCTCCTCCTTGGCAATGCGCGCCCCGGGCTTGACCCCGTCGAAGACCGTCGGCTCGTAGAAGCAGCCCTTCCCCAGAGCGCCCTCCGTGGCGGGCTTCCCGCCGCAGAGGAGCCTGGCCTCCTTCTTCCCGATCTTGACCCAGTCGTCCACCGCCTTGACGCGGTCCGCGTTGACCAGGGGGCCGACCTCGTTCTTCTCGTCGAGCCCGGGCCCGAGCTTCAGGGCCTTCGCCTTGGCGACGAGCCGATCGACGAACGCGTCGTGGATCTTCTTGTGCAGGATAAGGCGCGACGTGGCGGTGCAGCGCTGGCCCGTGGTCCCGAAGGCGCCCCAGAGGACGCCCTCGAGCGCGAGGTCCAGGTCGGCGTCGTCCATGACGATCTGCGCATTCTTGCCGCCCAGCTCCAGCGAGATGCGCTTGAGCATCCGCCCGGCCTCCGCGTGGATCTCGCGTCCGACCGCCGTCGAGCCCGTGAAACTGATGACCCGGGTGTCCGGGTGTGTCACGAGCGGCGTTCCGACCGCGCCGCCGCCCCCGTGGACAAGGTTGGCGACGCCCGCGGGCAGGCCCGCTTCCTCGAAGACCTCGAAGAGCAGGTGGGCGCAGTGAGGGGTGTCGCTCGCGGGCTTGAGGACGATCGTGTTCCCCGCGACGAGCGCCGGGAACGACTTCCAGGTCGGGATGGCGAGGGGAAAGTTCCAGGGGGTCACCAGACCGGCCACGCCGATGGGCGCCCGCACGGTCCAGCCGGCCTTGTTGGGGAGCTCGCTCGGGGCCGAGAAGCCGTGGAGGCGCCGCCCTTCCCCGCCGTGCAGCCAGGCGGTGTCGATGCCCTCCTGGACGTCGCCGCGGGCCTCCTTGAGCACCTTGCCCATCTCGCGGGTCATGGCCTTGGCGATCTCCTCCTTGCGGCGGGTCAGGATCTCGCCCACCCGGAGGATGAACTCGCCGCGCTTCGGAGCGGGCGTGCGGCGCCAGCCGTCGTAGGCCTTCCTGGCGGCCGCGACGGCGGCATCGACGTCCTTCGCGTCGCTCGCCGGAAACTCGCCGACGACGTCGTCGAGGTTCGCGGGGTTGCGGTCCGGGAAGGTCTTGCCGCTCTTCGCGGCGACCCACTTCCCGCCGATGAAGTTCTTGAAGGTAGTCATGGGAAGACATTAAACACAAAGGCACAGAGGCACAAAGAAGAATTGAAGCGCTACCGAACTAACGTCGTTGGAAGGGTAGCAGTCAGAGGTTCTGGTAGGCGGGGCCGCCGCCGCCTTCCGGGGGGACCCAGCGGATGATGTCGTAGGGGTCCATGATGTCGCAGGTCTTGCAGTGCACGCAGTTCGAGAAGTTGATCTGCAGGCGGCCCGCCTCGCCGTCCTTCTTCCCCACCCACTCGTAGACCGCCGCGGGGCAGAAGTGCTGGCAGGGGTTGCCGAACTCCTTCGTGCAGCGCTCGACGCAGATATCCGGCTGCAGCACGTGCAGGTGGCAGGCCTGGTCCTCGTCGTGCGTCGTCCCCGACGCGTAGATGTCCGAGAGCTTCGAGAACGTCAGCTTGTCGTCGAACTTGATCTTGTCCGGGGTCGCGTCGGCGGACCCGTGGGCCTTCGCTACCGGCTGCATGCGGGTGTGGCCGGGCTGGATCTTCACGAGCCCGTCGAAGGGACTCCAGCCGTTGGTGAACTCGCCCGCCGCGGCGCCGAGCGCGCCGCCGGTCAGGCCGAACTTGAAGCCCTTCTTGAAGTTGCGCGACTTCCAGAGCTCCGCCTTGATGAAGCTCGACTCCACCCGCGCCGTGTAGGCCGCGAGCGTCGCCTCGCCGCTGTCGCCCTTCTCCAGGGCCTCGTAGGCCGTCTCGGCGGCGAGCATCCCGCTCTTGAGGGCGAGGTGGACGCCCTTCAGGCGCTGGCCGTCGAGCATACTCGCCGAGTCGCCCGCCAGCATCGCGCCGGGCATCTGCAGCTTCGGCACCGCCTCCCAGCCGCCCTCCGGGATGGTCTTGGCGCCGTACTCGATCATCTTGCCGCCCTCGAGGATCGCGCGGATCTTCGGGTGGGTCTTGAACTTCTGGAGGTTGTGGTGCGGGTCCGTGAACGGGTCCTTGTAGTCGAGGCCGGTCACGAAGCCGATGTCGATGCGGTCCTTCGACATCGTGTAGATGAAGCCGCCCCCGAAGGTCGCGTGCGGCAGCGGGAAGCCCATCGTATGGATCACGCGGCCCCGCGCCGTCGACCCGGCCGGCATCTCCCAGATCTCCTTCACGCCCGTCGCGTAGACCTGCGGCGCGCGCCCTTCGGCCAGTCTGAAGCGGTCCGTGAGGATGCGGGTGAGCGAGCCGCGGGGGCCCTCGCCCACGATGGTCACCTTCGCCTTGATGTCGACGCCGGGCTCGAAGTTCGACTTGCGCTGCCCGTGCTTGTCCACGCCCTTGTCGCCCGTTCGGACGCCGACGACCTGGCCCTTCTCGACCAGCGCGTCGACCGCCGGGAAGCCCGGGAAGATGTTGATGCCCAGCGCCTCGGCCTGCTTCGCGAGCCAACGGACCACCTGGCCGAGCGAGATGATGAGGTTGCCGTGCTGCTGCAGCGACGGCGGCAGGAAGGGGACCTGGACGGCCTCCTCCTTGAGGAGGAAGTACATGAGGTCGTCCTCCACGGGCCCCTCGATCGGGGCGCCCTGCGCCTCGAAATCGGGGATGAGTTCGCGGAGGGACTTCGGATCCATGACGGCGCCCGAGCAGGTGTGGGCGCCCACTTCCTTGGCCTTCTCGATGACGGTGATGTTCAGCGTCTTTCCCGCGGCCTTGGCCAGCTGCGCCAGGCGGATCGCCCCGCCCAGCCCCGCGGGCCCGGCGCCGACGAAGAGCACATCAACGTCCAGGACCTCATGTTCGGACATAATTTGATTCTAGGTGGTTCGGAAGGACTCGTCCACTTTTCGAGGGGAATTCGAAGCGGATCGAAGGGGCGGAACTCTAGGGCTCCTCGTCGTCGGAGGGATCCTTGAAGTTGAAGGGGACTTCAGGGATCGGGGGCGGAGCGGCGCGGTCCTTGCCCTCGTCGAGCGGATCGTAGTCGAAGTAGTGGTGATAGAAGGCCCGCGTGAGCTTGATCCATTTCTCACGCTCCTTCTGGACTCCGATCGCGTCGATCAGCGAGGCCGCCATCAGCCCCATCCCGGCACCCATCGCGGCCGTCCCGGCGGTCTTCGCCGTGGCCGAGGCTCCCGGGGCCTGCGACACCTGGGCCCCCACGGCCGCTGCCGTCAGACCGCTCACCGCCATGATCGTCGACCCTATCGAATACTGCGTCTCCGGGGGCACGTAGGGGTTCGGGTGGGTGGGACGGGCGCAGCCCGCGAGGAGCGCCAGGAGCAGCGCGAAATACCTCATACCTTCAAGCTACCCGCATTCGGGGAGGAGATCAATACCAGGGGAATCCAAGATCAACTCCCCCCTGATGGTTCTAGAACGCGGCGGAGGTATGGGTTGGCGTCCCCCGCAGGGGGATAAAAGGGGGGAACGGCTCTGCCTGTGTCCTGGGTACTGGGGTGCTAGCGGTCGATCTCGCCGAGCACGATGTCGATCGAGCCCAGGATGGCGATCAGGTCGGCGATGAGGTTGTTCTTGCCGACGTCGGACATGATGGCCAGGTTCACAAAGCTCGGCGCCCGCACCTTGCAGCGCGTCGGGATCTCCGAGCCGTCGCTCACGATGTAGAAGCCCAGCTCGCCGCGCGGGTTCTCGATCGCCGTGTAGGCCTCGCCCACGGCCGGCTTGATCTTGCGAATATCCGCCGCGTACTTCCCCGCCGGCAGGCCGTCCATCGCCTGCTTGATGATCTTGCAGGACTCCGTCATTTCGATGATGCGCAGCCAGTAGCGGTTCCAGCAGTCGCCCACCACGCCGACGTCGTTCGAGCCCAGCGGGACGTTGAACTGGAACTTCTCGTACGACGAGTACGGCATCGCCTTGCGGACGTCGTAGTTGATGCCGGAGGCCCGCAGGTTCGGGCCCGTCAGGCCCCAGTCGAGCGCCGACTCCGGCGAGATGACGCCCAGCCCCTTGGTGCGGGTCAGGAAGATCTGGTTCGAGCTGAGCAGGTCGTTGTAGTCCTTGAGGCGCGCGTCGAACTGGTTGAGGAAGTTCTCGACCATCTGGCCGAACTTCTTGTCCACGTCCTTCATGACGCCGCCGACCTTGACGTAGTTGTAGGTCAGGCGCGCGCCGCAGACGTACTCGAACATGTTGAGGATCAGTTCGCGCTCGCGGAACGCGTAGAGGAACGGCGTGAACGCGCCGATGTCCAGACCGTAGGTGCCGAACGCCAGCAGGTGCGACGCGACCCGGTTGAGCTCCGCCATGATGACGCGGATGTACTGCGCCCGCGGCGGGATCTCGATCGTGAGCAGCTTCTCGACCGCCAGGCAGAACGCCAGGTTGTCGCTCATCGACGAGAGGTAGTCCATCCGGTCCGTGTAGGGGACGAACTGCTCGTAGCGGAGGTTCTCGCCGATCTTCTCGGCGCAGCGGTGGAGGTAGCCCACCACGGGCGTCACCTCGCTCACCATCTCGCCGTCGGTGCGGATCACGAGGCGCAGCACGCCGTGGGTGGAGGGGTGCTGCGGCCCCATGTTGAGGAGCATGTCCTGGGTTTCGAGGGGCTTCGTGCCGCTGGACATGCTCTCTAGTCTCTCGTTAGTTGAGGGGCTTGACCTGGCTGTACGCGCCGACGCGGTTCGGCACCGCGGGCGTCACGAGATACGCGCTCTGGTCGACCTCGGGGTTCTTCGCCAGCGTCTGCTGCGCGATCTTCTTCTGCAGCTTGATCAGGCCGTCCAGGAGCGCCTCGGGGCGCGGCGGGCAGCCGGGGACGTAAACGTCCACCGGGACCACCTTGTCGACGCCCTTCACGACGCTGTAGCCCCACTTGTAATAGGGGCCCCCGCCCACGACGCAGACGCCCATCGCCAGCACGTACTTGGGGTCGGGCATCTGCTCGTAGAGTTTCTTGACGACGAGGGCCATTTTGGCGTTCACGGTGCCCGCCACGATCATCAGATCGCTCTGGCGGGGAGAGGCGCGCGGGATGACTCCCAGGCGGTCCCAGTCGTAGCGGGACGCCGCCGTGGCCATCATCTCGATGGCGCAGCAGGCGATGCCGAACAGCATCGGCCAGAGGCTCGAGGCGCGCGCCCAGTTGGCGACCGCGTCGACGCTCGTGATGACGATGTTCTTGCCGAACTTCCCTTCGATCAGGCTCATGGGCGCTAGTCTAGCAACGTCGGTTTAGAACGTCAAACCTTCACGAACAGATCGTCTCCCGCGGCCGCGATCTCGTATTTCCGCACGGAGGCGCCCCCGACCGACAGGCAGCCGCCCGTCGTCACGTCGAACTTCCACTGGTGCCAGGGGCAGGTCACGGCGAAGCCCTCGAGTTTCCCTTCCCCGAGCGGCCCGCCCTGGTGGCCGCACTCGTTCGAGATCGCGTGGAAGATGCCGTCCACGTTGAAGACGGCCAGCTTGGGGCCGCCCAGGTCCGCCACGAGGGCCTTCCCCGGCTCGATCTCCGCCTTCTTGGCCAGGAAGATCCACATGGGGATGGGATCCGACACGACCTTGGTCTGCGTCTTCGTGTCCTGCTCGATCTTCCGCTGCACCGCAGGGTCCATCTTCGCCGTCTCGGGCTTCGGCGGCGCCTGCCTCGGCGGCCTCGGAGGCTGCTGCTGCCGCGGCGGTCTCTGGGGCTGCGGCTGGGCCGGACGCGGCGGCGGAGGCGGGAGCTTCACGGTCGGCGCCTCGGCGGAGACTTCTGGGGCGGGGGCCAGCGCTTCCGTGACGACGGGAATCTTGACGGTCGTGCTGTCGGGAGAGACCTCGGTCGCAGGAGCAGCCGCCTCGGCGACCGTCTCGGCCGCCGGGGCCGGGGAGCTCCCCGCCTTCGGGGTGTCGCAGCCGCTGCAGCCCGCCACCGACGCGGCCGCGCCCAGCACCTCATCGAGCTTGACGATGAAGCGGTCGCCGCCGTCCGGCGGCTGCAGGGTGACCTCGCGGAGCAGCAGGTTCTGGTCGACGACGATGCCGACGCCCTTCTTGGACTCGAGCCGCGTGCCGCGCTGCGGCATCACGTCGCGCGAGTCGGTGTAGGTCGTGTATTCGTAGCGCAGGCAGCAGAGCAGCTTGCCGCAGCGGCCCGTGATCTTCGACGGATCGGCCGTGTGCTTCTGGATCTTGGCCATGTCCATCGTGATGCCGCCGAGCTCCTTGAGGTGGCTCCGGCAGCAGAGCGTCAGGCCGCAGTGGCCGGCGTCGCCGACCAGCCGCGCCTCGTCGCGCGCGCCGACCTGCTTGAGCTCGATGCGCGTCCGGAACTCGTGGGCCAGCAGCCGCACGAGCTCGCGGAAGTCCACCCGCGTCTCGCTCGTGAAGTAGAAGATCACCCGCTCGCCGCCGTAGACGTAGTCCACGTCGGTGACCTTCATCTGGAGGTTGAGCTTCTGGATCAGCTCCCGGCAGGTCTTCTTGGCCCGCGGGACGCTCTCCTTGTCCAGGCGCTCGACGTTGACCAGGTCCTCGCTGTTCGCCCGGCGGATGACGTCCCAGAGGCTCTCCGGCGGGATCGCCTCGGGGATGGGCTGCAGCGGCGTCAGCACCTCGCCGAGCTCCTTGCCGCGGTCGGTGCGCACGACGCAGCGGTCGCGGACCCGGAGGTCCTCGCGCTCCGTCTTGAAGCGGGCGACCATCCGCATCTTGCCGTATCGAACGCTGGTGTAGTAGGCCATTAGTCCTTCTTGAGGTGGCTTCCGGGGAGGTCCCCGTTGTCTTTCATCTCGGCCGCGAGCTTGCGGACTTCCTTCTCCATCTCGTCGATGATTTCGGCATCCTTTACCCGGCGGAGCGGCTTTCCGCGCTTGAAGATGTTCCACTGACCCCTCTCGCCGGCGGCACCGATATCCGCCTCCGCCGCCTCGCCGGGGCCGTTCACGGCGCACGCCAGGATCGAAATCCGCATCGGGACCGTGAGATCTTTGATCCGCTCCTTGAGTTGAGTGACCAGCTTCTCGTGCTGCACCGCCGCCCGGCCGCAGAGCGGGCAGGCGATGATCTCGGGCTCGCGCACGCGGCGGCCCGTCGCCTTCAGGATGTCGAAGCCGGCGTAGACCTCGAGCTTCTTGTCGCCGGTCAGCGAGACGCGGATCGTGTCGCCCAGCCCGTCGAGCGGGATCCGGCCGATGCCGATCGCGCTCTTGATCGTCCCGTAGCCGGGCAGCCCCGCCTCGGTGACGCCGACGTGCAGCGGGATGTCGGTCGCCTTCCCGAAGCGCAGGTAGGCGTTCACGACCGTCTCCATCGACGTCGACTTCAGCGAGACCACGATGTCCTTGAAGCCGCACAGCTCGAGCCATTCGCAGTGCCGTACGCCGCTCTCGTAGATGGCGTCGGCGGTCGCGTAGCCGTACTTGTCCAGGAGGTCCTGCTCGACGGAGCCGGAGTTGACGCCGACCCGCATGGAGATGCCGGCATTCTTCGCGGCCTCGGCTACTTCCTTCTCGCGCCGTTTGGCCTCGTCGTCGAAGACGGAGGCCTTGCCGCCGACGTTGCCGGGGTTGAGGCGGACCTTGTCGGCGCCCTGCTTGATGGCCTCGAGGGCGAACTTGTAGTTGAAGTGGATGTCGACGACGAGCGGGACTTCGGGCGGCAGGAACTTCTTGATGGCCCCGATGCCCTGGGAGTCGCCGATGTCGAAGCAGGAGATCCGGACGATCTCGCAGCCGGCGTCCAGCATGCCGCGGATCTCTTTCTTGGTCGCTTCGGTGTCCTTGGTGGCGGTCGTGGTCAGGGACTGTACCCAGATGGGATGGTTGCCCCCGACGACCAGCTTCCCGACGGGGACTTCGCGCGTCTTATGTCGAACGATCATGTCGTCTTCTTCCCATATCGGCAAAATACAGCACGCAGCGGGAA
>Ga0310812_10000009_pt1 | contig 125071 bp, 109 predicted proteins | sample NN3metagenome_FD_205747 | JGI IMG/M metagenome (GOLD analysis project Ga0310812, IMG submission 205747) | Soil microbial communities from experimental microcosm in Duke University, North Carolina, United States - NN3 | ecosystem: Engineered > Artificial ecosystem > Soil microcosm >...
TTCGTCAGGCGCTCGCGGTCCGGGGGCCGGACGTGGAATTTCGCGGGGTCGAAGGGGATGTCGAGATCGCAGCGGATGGTCGCCAGATTCTTGGACAGGATGGCGTCCGCGCGCCCGGCCTCCAGCGGACCGCGGAAGCGGGGCTTGGTGTCGGAGATCCGGGCCAGGAGATTCTCGACCGGGCCGAACTCCTTGATGAGCTCGGCGGCGAACTTGGGCCCGATGCCGCGGACTCCCGGGATGTTGTCGCTCGTGTCGCCGATCAGCGCCAGGACGTCCACCACGCGCTCGGGTGGGACGCCGAATTTCTCGACGACCTCGTCGATGCCGATGATCCGCTCCTTCATGTCGTCGTAGATCGTGATGCCCGGCTGCGGCTCGCCGGCCTTCTTGGTCACGAGCTGCTGGAAGTCCTTGTCGCCGGTGACCAGGATGACGTCGAAGCCCTCGGCGAGGCCCCGGCGGGCGAGGGTGCCGATGACGTCGTCCGCCTCCACGCCCTGGACCTCGAGGGTTTCGATGTTCATGGCGGGCGGGATGGACTTGACGGCGGGAAGCTGCCGGGCCAGGTCCTCCGGCATGGCCTCGCGGGTGGCCTTGTAGTCCTTGTAGAGCTCGTCGCGGAAGGTCTTGCCGGGGGCGTCGAAGACGACCGCGATGGCCTCGGGGTCCTTGGCCTTGAGGATCTTGTAGAGCATGTTGGTGAAGCCGTAGGCGGCGTTCGTGGGCATGCCCTTGGAGTTGACGAGGCCCCGGACCGCGAAGAAGGCGCGGTAGAAGTACGAGGACCCGTCGATCAGGAAGAGCCGGTGGGTCATTGTTGGGGGCACATTTTATCACCATCCCGGGGGGTCGAACAGTTATTCGGGTCGGGGGGCGAGTCGTATTTTTGCACTTGAACTCGCTCTCACCGCTGACCTATAATCCCCCCTCGACGCAGTTCGCCGCTCTTCAGTGTAAAGCATGCCAGAGTCCTCCCGGGGATCGTTCCGTCTCGGAAACTCCGCGCATCGTTCTTTGTCGGCAAGCAGTTTGGGGTTGGGGGTAGTACCGTTGGACCGCTTTCGCCATTAGGCGCGGAGAGGGTTCTCTATGGATCCGAAGGTGATCCTCGAGACGGTGCTGAACAGGGAAGAGATCACGGCCATCGAGGCCTTGATGCTCATGAGGGAGGAAGGAAAGATCCTCCACGAGTTGTTCGAGGTCGCGGACTCGATCAACGAGCGCATCAACAACAACGTGGTCACGTACGTCCGCTCGAAGCAGGTTCATTACACGAACATCTGCCGGGCGGAGTGCTCCTTCTGCTCCTTCTACCGGAAGAAGGGCCAGAAGGGGGCGTTCAGCCTGACGCCGGCCGAGGTCGTCCGGCAGATCCGGGAGGCGGGCTCGATCAAGCAGGTCTCCCTGCAGGGCGGGCTGAACCCGGACCTGAACATCGGCTACCACCTGGACGTGCTCCGGACGGTCCGCGACGCCTTCCCGTCCCTCCACATCCACGGCTACTCTCCCTCGGAAATCCACTTCCTGGCCAAGCGCTCCCGGACGACGCCCTTCGACGTGCTGCGCCGCTTCAAGGAGGCGGGGCTGGACTCGCTGTCGGGCGACTCCGCGGACATCCTGAACGACAAGGTCCGGAAGAAGATCTGTTCGGACAAGCTCCGCACGGGCGACTGGGCGGAGATCATCCGCACGGCCCACCGGCTGGGGATGACGACGACGGCCACGATCCTCTTCGGGCACGTCGAGGACGAGATCTACATCTGCGAGCACCTCGAGATCATCAAGAACATCCAGCGCGAGACGGGTGGCATCACGGTCTTCGAGCCGCTGGTCTTCATGCCGCAGAACACGGACCTGGCGCGGAGCGCGAAGATCCGGCAGCCGGTGCATGCCGACCGGATCCTGCAGATGTTCGCGGTGTCGCGGATCTTCTTCAGCCGTCTGATCAAGAACATCTCGGTGGACTGGACGAAGACCGGCTTCGACCTGGCGCTGCGGGCGCTGAAGTGCGGCGCGAACGACCTGGGGGCGACGACGTACGACCCCTTCGAGATCCGCCTGCCCGAGCTCAACGGCCGGGGCGGGATGACGGCCGCGACGGTGCGGGCCGCGATCACGAAGGCCGGTCACACGCCCGCGGAGCGCGACCCGCACCACACGAAGGTGGCCGCGCCGGCCGCGCCGCGCAAGGAAGAGCTGGTCCTGGCGTAGCGTCCCCTTCCCCGATCCGACGGGTCGGCCCGGATTCTCTCTAAGAACCGTAATATTATAATATTCTAATATTTATGTATATCAATCTTTCACCCGAGCGCACTTTTCGCCGCAAAACGCCCTGGGGAGGAAGGCCTTCCACGACTACCTGGAGTCGATGCGCCGGCTGCTCGACGCGATAGAGAAGTGACCTGGAATATTAAAGAATTATTATATTGTAATAAGTTGATGTGAGAAGACGAAGGGGTCGAGCGTCGCCAGCAGCTTCGGGAAGAAGCTCGGACCGAACAGCGACGCGTAGTAGAGCGGCGTGAAGGTCCGCTCCTGCAGCTTCCCCCCGGGACGCACGTGCGTCAGCAGCTTCGTCAGCAGCCCCCGCCCCGTCGTGTCCTGCCTCGACTGCTCGTCCCGCACCCGCGCCGCCAGCGCCTCGATCGCCTCCCGCACCTTGCTCGCCGTCTTCTCGTGCGCCTTCGACATCGACGCCCCCGGCAGGCGCCTCATCAGCTCCCCCACCTCGGACATCAGGCGGTCCGGCAGCTTCTCCAGCTCCCCCGCCACGTCCTCTTCCTGCCGCACAAAGAGCGGCCCCAGCGCCGCCTCGGACTCGAAGAGCCGCTCCGCCGAGAGGCCCACCCGTTCCCGCACCTTCGCGATCTTCGGCTCCAGCAGCGTCGCCGTCACCCGCGGGAACACGATCGGCGGCTCGATCCCGAACGCCCGGTAGGCCGGCAGCAGTTCCGCCTGGTAGCCCACCTCGCTCGGGCCGCCGACGTACGCGCAGGTGGGCAGCACCGCATCCTGCAGCAGCGGGCGCAGCGCCACCCCCGCCGAGAGCCGCCCCTGCACGGGCCCGGGCTTCTCCAGGCGGATCCGCCGCCCCGCCTTCACCTCGAAGAGATCCAGCCCGATCTCGCGGCCCAGGTGGTCCTCGAACTGCTCCCCGATCACCGCCTGCCGACCCGCCTCCACCGCCTTCGCCAGCCGCGAAGGATCCGCCAGGTGCTGCTCGAAGAAGCGCGCCGAGCGCTCCCCCTCCAGGTGCCGCGGCTCCAGCACGATCAGGCCGTAGGGGCCCAGCACGCTCAGCAGCGAGCGCGTAAAGCTCTCCGCGATCGTCCCGCGGTGGGTATTCCGGATCATTTCGGTCAGCCAGGGGCTGAACTCCGTCGACGGCAGGGCGTCCGCGAGCGCCGACGCGAAGAGCCGCAGCGAGTCCTTCGTCCCGGCCTCGTAGAGCGGCACCCCCGCCTCCCCCGGCGGCAGCGGGATCTCCTTCACCCGGTTCTCCCGGTCTGGGAACGACACCGAGTCGCCCCCCCGCACGTCGTCCGAATGGTTCCAGAAGATCGCCACACAGGGCACGCCGCGCGCCTCGATGCCCTGGGCAAAGCGCAGCGCCGCCTGCGCCTTGTGGAAGTTGTAGAGAGGCCCCCAGCCCACCGACGGCTGCTGGCCCGTCACCACCGCCGCCGCGCCCCGCGAGAGCTTCTCGATCGCCGACATCGAGTCCGTCGGCGCCCCGTGCTCGAGGTGGTAGCCCTTGAGCATCTCGATCAGCGAGCGCTCCACCCCGCGGTCCGCCGCCCGCTTCGCCCGCTCCAGGAGCGCGCGCTCGTCGCGGTAGCGGTAGGCGAAGAACTTCGCGGCCCGCGGCTCGTCGAGGCAGTAGGAGAGGAACAGCCCGGGGTAGTGGCCGCGGAGCTTCTCGTATCCCAGCTGCTCGGTCTTCACGGCCTTGGGGTTTCCCTCAGGGATGTCGCGAGCATGAGTGTATGGATAGTAGGGGCGGCGGACGCGCTTGTCAACTTCGCCCCTCTCTGCTACGATGGAGGAAGTCCATGGAATTCCTCGCTCTTCTCCTGTTCGCCGCTGCCCCCGCCTGGGCGGATGAAGTCGAACTCACCAGCGGAACGGTCGTCGAGGGGAAGGTCCAGGACCTCGGCGACTCCATCAAGATCGTCAAGTCCAACGGCTCGGCCGTCTACCCCAAGACCATGGTCCGCAAGATCACCCCCAAGAAGACGGTCGAGGAGCTCTACGAAGACAGCGCCCGCGCCCTCAAGGACGAGGACCTCGAAGGCCACCTCAAGCTCGCCCGCTGGTGCGTCGAGAAGAAGCTCCTGAAGGAGTCCGTCGTCGAGTTCAAGAAGGTCATCGCCCTCAACGCCGACCACGAGGAGGCCCGGGCCGGCGCCGGCTACCAGAAGCTCAACGGCAAGTGGCTGACCGACGACGAGGCCAACGAAGCCAAGGGCCTCGTCAAACACAAGGGCCGCTGGATGACCCCCGAGCAGCGCGACCTCGACCTCGCCCTCGAGGAGCAGAAGGAGCTCGACAAGAAGATCCAGGAGGAAGTCCTCCGGCAGGTCGGCCACCTCAAGTCCTCGGACGAGAAGAAGCGCGAGGAGGCGATCGCCGCCCTCGCCAAGATCGACGACAAGCACAAGTCCAAGGCCTACATCGCCGCCATCCCCAGCCCGAACCGCGAGACGCGCAAGTTCCTCTACCAGGAGCTCGGCCGCATGAAGGAAGCGGCCGCGCTGCGCCCCCTGGTCCGCCGCTCCCTCTGGGACGAGGACGAGGCGCTGCGCCCGGTGGCGTACCGCGCCGTGCAGGACATCGGGCACCCCGACGCGGGCCTCCTCTACATCCCCTTCCTCGGCGAGGAGTCGATCAGCGCCCGCATCCGCTGCGTCGACGCCATGGCGGCCTTCAAGGACCTCCGCCTGGTCGGCCCGCTGCTGGCGGCCCTCGAAAACAACATGGACCTGACCCGGCAGTACGACAAGGAAGGCGAGCAGATGACGCAGCTCGCCAGCCGGACGATCGTCATGGGCGACGGCACGACCGTCACCCTGCCCCGCTCCCTGGTCAAGATCCGCCCGATCGACCCCCTCGACAAGAACTCCCGCGCGAAACTGCAGTCGGAGAAGTCCTCCATCATCGGCACCCTCGGCACCGTCACGGGACAGAACTTCGGCGACGACCTCAGCAAGTGGCGCGCCTGGCTCGAACGAAAGAAGAACGGCAACTGATGAAAATCCTCCTCGTGGGCAGCGGCGGGCGCGAGCACGCCCTCGCCTGGAAGATCTCGCGCTCCCCCCTCCTGACCAAGCTCTACGCGGCGCCCGGGAACGCCGGCATCGCCGAATTCGCGGAATGCGTCGACATCAACGCCGAGAACATCGACGGCCTTCTGGAGTTCGCCAGGAAGAACGCCATCGACCTCACGGTGGTCGGCCCGGAGCAGCCGCTCTGCAAGGGGATCGTCAACCTCTTCCAGGACAACGGCCTCAAGATCTTCGGCCCCACCAGGGAGGCGGCCGAGCTCGAGGGCAGCAAGGTCTTCTGCAAGAACCTGCTCCGCCGCTACGGCATCCCCACGGCGAACTACCGCGTCTTCAACCAGTCCAAGAGCGCGCTTCAGTTCGTGAAGTCCTCCCAGTTCCCCGTCGTCATCAAGGCCGACGGCCTCGCCGGCGGCAAGGGCGCGGTCATCTGCCACACCGAGAGCGAGGCCGTCGTCGCCATCGAAGGCATGATGGAAAAGAAGGTCTTCGGGAAGGCGGGCGAGCAGGTCGTCGTCGAGGAGTACATCAACGGCGTCGAGGCCTCCGTGATCGCGTTCACGGACGGCCAGTCCATCGCGACGCTCGACAGCGCGCAGGACCACAAGCGCATCTACGACGGCGACCGCGGCCCCAACACCGGCGGCATGGGCGCCTACTGCCCCGCCCCCGTGGCGAGCGAGCGCGACTACACCCGCGTCATCCGCGAGGTGCTCGTCCCCATCGTCCACGCCATGAACAAGGAGAAGCGCCGCTTCCGCGGGATCCTCTACGCGGGCATCATGTTCACCAAGAGCGGGCCCAAGGTCCTCGAGTTCAACGTCCGCCTCGGCGACCCCGAGTGCCAGCCGCTCATGATGAGCATGAAGAGCGACATCGTCCCCATCATGCTCGCCACCATCGACGAGAAGCTCGCGGACGTGCAGCTCGAGAGCGACACGCGCCCCTCGGTCTGCGTCGTCATGGCCTCCGGCGGCTACCCCGGCGCCTACGAGACGGGCTACGAGATCACGGGCATCGAGGAGGCCGAGGCCACGGGCGCCAAGGTGTTCCACGCCGGCACGGTCCGCAAGGAAGGCAAGCTGCTCACGGCCGGCGGCCGCGTCCTGGGCGTCACCGCGCAGGGCAAGGACCTCCGCGAGGCCCAGGCCAACGCGTACGTCGCGGTGAAGAAGATCGCCTTCAAGGCGGCCCACTACCGCACGGACATCGGCAGCAAGGCCCTCGGCGCCACCCCGACGACGTGACGCTTCCCCCGTCGTGCGAAAAGGCCATCCTCTCGCGCTTCCTCCGCGCCGAGGCCATGGCCATGTGGGCCGTGAAGTCCGCCCAGTCGGACGTTCCCCAGCACGCCCTCTCCTTCCTGCAGCGCCACGAAGAGGAAGAGCGCGAACACCTCAAGATCTTCGAGGGCCTGACGGGCGAGCAGGCCCGCGAGAAGGCCGTCCTCCCGAAGCTTCCCAAGCAGTGGCACGCGATGGCGGTGCATCTCTACGGCTACGAGGCCCTCGGCCTCGAGTTCGCGCGGCTCCTCGCCGGGATCCGGCCCGACCTCGCCCACGTCCTGAAGGACGAGGAAGTCCACGTCGGCTTCTTCGAGAACGAGGTGAAGCGGATCCTGGACGGCGGCCGCGGACCCGCCAACGGGGCGCGGGAATACGCGCGGGCCTGGATGCGGCGCATCCCCAGGACGCTGGAGCGTTACCTGCGCGGCGACGGCCTCGAGCCCTACCAGGCCGAGCTGAGCGAGCGGATCCTGGGGGCGATCCGCGCGCGCTTCACCGCTATCGGCTTGATTTCCGACGCTTGAAGTAGATCTGGACGAACTCGATCGCCGACCCGATCAGCATGCCGATCCCCGATCCGCGCAGGATCCCCCGCTCCGCCAGGGCCTCGTCGATCACGTGATTGGCTTCCGTCCAGAGCCGCGGAAAAAGGTACGCGATGAGGCCGCCGATCAGCGACGTGGCGGCGATGTGGGCCAGGCACTCGAGGCACTTCTTCTTGGACAGCGCGGGGCGCGGGCCGAGCGTCGCCCCCAGCCCCACCGTAAGGCCGGGCACCAGCCCCGCCGAGCCGCCCTCCAGGAAGGCCCGGCGCCAGGCGTCCGCGTTCATGCCGTCCCAGCGCACCAGCCACGCGTAGACCGTGGCGCCGGAGACCGCGAGCACGACGTTGGAGCAGAAGAGTCCGAAGCGACGCATCCGGGCCAAGTATATCCCAGGAACCCGCTCCCTTATTGGCCACAGAGCCCACGGAGCCCTCCAAGAAAGACGGCTCTGTGGGCTCGGAGGGCTCTGTGGCCAATCATCGGCGGTCTTCGAGCTCGTCCAGCGTGCGAGGCCAGTCGTCCTTCAGGAGACGAGACAGCGATCGGTCGGCGAGCACCTTGCCGCCGGTCTGGCAGCGCGGGCAGTAGTTCGTCTCGTTCTCGGCGTAGCGGATCCGCTGGACCGGGGCGCCGCAGACCGGGCAGGGCTTCTTGAAGCGTCCGTGGACCGCGTGCCAGGCCCGGAACGCGGTCACGCCTTCCGGGAAGTCCCCGCCCGACTCCTTCCGGAGCCGCTCGATCGACTCCCGCAGCAGGTCCCGGGTCGCCCGGTGAAGCCGCGCGGCCTCCTCGTCGCTCAGCTTGCGGCTGTTCGCCAGCGGCGAGAGCTTCGCGCGATGCAGGATCTCGTCGGAGTAGGCGTTGCCGATGCCGCTGAAGAGACGGGGGTCCGTCAGGGCCCGCTTGAGGGTGTGGCTTTCCCGGGTGAGTGCGTCCCGGAACTGCTCCGGCGTGGCGTCGAGCACCTCGAGGCCGCCCGGGTCGAGCGACCGCAGGGCCGCCTCGCCGCGCAGCACGTGCAGCGAGGCCCGTTTCTTCGTGCCCGCTTCGGTCAGCAGCAGCGTCCCCGTGTCGAAGTCGAACGAGGCCAGGCCGATCTTCGCCTTCGGCTTCGCGCCCGCCTCCCCCCAGTGGAGCCGGCCGGCGATCATCAGGTGCAGGACCAGGAACAGGTCGCCCTCGAAGCCGAACACGATCCGCTTCCCGACCCGGCGCAGCGACGCGACCTTCTTCCCTTCCACCGCCTCGATCGGCGGGTCCACGGTCCGCAGAAGGAACGGGCCGACGATCCGGACGCGGGACAGGGTCCGCCCCTGGACGCGGGGGTTGAGGGCTTCGAGGTAGACCTGGATGTCCGGAAGCTCAGGCATGATCGCCGTAGACTGCGGCGCGGTTCTTGCCGCCCCGCTTGCTTTCGTAGAGGGCCTCGTCGGCCTTCTGCATCAGCTCCTCGGGCGTCCGCGCGTGGTCCGGGAAGACGGCGCCGCCTACCGAGATCGAGAGCCGCAGCGTCTTGCCGTTCACGCCGAGCTTCTTGCCGCCGAGCTGCTTGACGAGCCGGTCGGCGACGAGGCGCACGCCGTCGCGCCCCGCCCCGGGAAGGATGATCTCGAACTCGTCGCCGCCGAAGCGCGCGACCGTCGCGGGTCCGGGCGCCCGCGCCACGAGATCCTCGGCGCGGACCGTGCTCGAGAGCGTCCGAGCCACGTGCTTGAGCACGAGGTTGCCCACGTCGTGGCCGAAGCCGTCGTTGATCTTCTTGAAGTCGTCCACGTCGATCATGATGACGCCGCAGGTCCGGTTCTTGCGCTTGGCCTTCTCGATCTCGTGCTCGAGGCGCTTCTCGAAATGGCCGTGGTTCCAGAGCCGGGTGAGGCGGTCCTGGTTGGACTGCTTGTAGAGGCGCGCGTTCTCGATCGCGATCGAGGCGTGCCCCGTCAGGATCTCGGCGGTCTCGACCTCGCGGTCCCCGAACGCCGTGGTCCGGGCGGGATCGTCGAGGTAGATGGCCCCCACCGGCCGGTCGTGGAGCAGGATGGGGATGCAGAGGATCGAGCGCAGCTTCATCCGCTGGACGCTGTCGACCAGCTTGAAGCGGGGCTCGGCGACCGCCTCGGAGCAGACGACGCGCTGGCGGGTCTTCTCCACCGTCATGAGCACGGTCTTCGAGATGCCGCGCTCCTCCTTCCGGAGCTTGACGCCGGAGCGGTGCCGCGCGATCTCGACCTTGTACTTGCCGTCGCGGAAGGTGATCACGGCGCCGCGCTGGGCCCCGCAGCTCTCGATGGCGAGGTCGAGGATCTGGACGATGATGCGGCGAAGGTCGGGGCCCTTGTTGATCTGGCGGACGACCTCGAGGATCGGGCGGAGCTTCGCGAGCGTGGAGTTGTCGAACGACATCCTCTCCCGGCCGCCGTCGTCCATGGCTCTATTCTACCCCGGTCGCCCTTCGGCTCAGCTGATGTCCGAATTGAAAAACGGCAGGTGCAGGTCGTCCGTCGGCGACAGCACGGTATCGAGGATGCCGAGGATGTTCTTCTTCGTGAACGGCATGACCGCGTAGACGTTCGCCCCCTGCTCGAAGGCCTTGCGCTTGGCCGCCAGCGAGGAGTCGCGCGCAATCGCGATGATGCGGCTCCCGGGAGCCGCCCAGGGGACCTCGGCCAGCGGGTAGTTCTTCAGGTTCCGGGCCGAGACGTCAACCATGGCAACGCTGACGCGGTCGCCGTTGAGGTTCTGCTGCAGCGATTCGAGAGCCGGTGCTTTGACGTTGTAGCCCGCTTCCTGAAGCAGGCGCGTCAGGGGCGCCTTGTAGAGCAGCATCTCGCCCAGGAGCAGGATCGTCTTGGGCTTTCCCTTGGGCTTCGCGGGCGGGCCCAGGAGGACGGCGGCCGCCGGGCTCTCGGCAATGGCGGCGTCCTCGATCGTCTTCTCCTCCAGGGAGACCTGGGTGACCTCGTTCGGGTTCATCAGGAGGATGACCTTGTGGACCATGAACGCGTGGAGCGCGCGGAGCGCCTCGAGGCGCGGATAGAGCGAGTGGCGCGCGACGTCGGCGATGTTCGAGATGCCGTTGATGCTCCGGTAGACCGCGTAGAGCTGGTCCGTCGGCACGTCCTCGAGCGGCCCCCCTTCCCAGGTCTTGGCGCGGATGGGCACCAGGGACTCGTCCCCCAGGTCGGACATGATCTTGGCCAGCTCGTCCGAGCGGCGCGCGGATTCCAGCATGAGGGCGGTCGCGGCCTTGCCGACGACGACGCCCGCGTAGAAGTTCTCGATCATCCGGGGCGGCGGCCCCTCGACGAATTCGCAGACGGCGTTCTTAAGGCCGAAAAGCTCGTGGAGCTCCTCTTCGACGTGGTCGCGCTTGGCCATCTCCACGTCCTCGGCGGTCACGAGGCCATAGCGCTGGACGAGCTCGGCCAGCCGCTTCCCCGAGATGGCCTTCTCGTCCAGGAGCCGGTCGAGCTGGGCGCGGGTGACCTTGCGGGTGCGGATGAGCATCTCACCCAGGGAGCGGGCCTGGCCGGTAGTGGCCAAGAGGGATACGCCGTCGCTGTTGACGTAGAAGCTCTTCTTCATGGTGCCCTGGAAGACCGTCAGGACACCGCTTTTGCCCGAAGCGAAAAGATGAACGAAGAGATCGCTGAAGCTCAGGACCGAGACGTCGCACCGAAGACTGCCCACGCTATCCTGCTACTATTCCGAGCCCCCATTCGCCCCGGGATGGTCGCTACTCAATATAGCACGTAAGTCGGGGGGACGGGGGTCGGGGCGCGACGACGGGACCGGGCGGGCCCCTACTTCTTGAACGTCAGGGTCACGGGCTTGGCCGTCCAGCGGCCGACGGCGATGTCCGGCTCGTCGAAATGCCGGGCGGTTTCAGCGGCGTACGGGTTGACCTCGTAGACGAGCTCCGCCGTCAGGACGTCGGAGCGGAGGTCCTCCGGATCCCACGTCAGGTCCGTGCAAAGGACCCTTCTTTGCGAGCGGAGGAGGCTGAGGGCGGCGACTTCCACCGCCTCCCCGGGCTTGAGGACCTTCACCTTGAGGGGCTTCTGGAAGAGTCGGGCGCCCCGGGCCGCCGCGGCATTGTGGGACGGCGGAATTTCCTTCCCCTGCTCGTCCCGCAGGACGGCAAAGGTCTGATGCAGCATGAATTCCAGGAGGACTTTGGCGGGCTCCGTGCCGCTGTTGCGGAGCGACGCGGTGACGACGATTTCGTTCTTCTTCTTTTCGATGCTGGTTTCGAGTTCGAGCTTCATGATCTTCTCCTGAGGGGCAGGATTGGCGCATCCGGCGAGGACGGCCGCGAGCAGCAAGAGCCTCATACGATAGCCATAACAAATCGGGTCAAGCCCCGCCCAGCGATTTCGCTTCCACAGCGGGTCCTGGTGGAGAAAGAAGGAGCGGACGGCGGAAGTTACAGGCCGGGCGGGGGTATCCTGGGACCGTGCTGGCCTCCTTCGTCCGGCGGATTCGTCGAGCGAGGAAGACGTCGCCCGATCTGGTTGTCCTGTTGAAGGACTTCGAGGAGGGGTGCCGGGCGGCGGGCTACCCTGGGTGCGCGGACGCCCTGGATGCCCTTCGCCATGAAGGGGCGATCACGTCCTACCGGATCCAATCCGGCCGCATCAAGCTCTTCTTCCCTTCCACCGGAGCGCTACTCGGCGGGGTCGAACGTCACGAAGATCCTCAGGACAACGGACGTTTTGTCCTTCGGCCCGGTCCAGTGCAGGAGCCAGAACCGGTCCTCGCCGCGTCGGGCGTAGGCCCTCGCCAGGGTGACGCGGTCCTTCTCGACCAGGCCGACTCCCTGGGCAAAGGACAAGGGTTGGCCTTCCTCGACCTCGATGCTGAAGCGGGCCTTCGGCACGGCTTCGTTGAAGAATCTGGCGACTTCGTCCCGGAGAGCGGCGGTGTCCTCCAGGGCCTTCCCCAGGGGAAGGTTTGAAATCAGGAGTTCGGTCGCGTCGCCGAGGTCGATGACGGCACGGCGCCCTTCATCGCGGAGGCCGGCCTTGGCGGCGGCAGGAACCTGGACGCGGAAGTTCCCGTCGAGATCCAGCTCCATCCACTCGTCCATCCGCTAATCATATCCGGCCAACTCAGTTCTTCACGTTCCACTCCAGGACCACTTCGGTTTCGACGGAATTGATGTTGTTCGCCCCCTTCATGCCGCGCGACGCCACGGTCCCGCACGTATAGAGCAGCGCGGCAGACTCCTTGGTGCCACGCTCCAGGCTCGGCAGCCAAATGGCGCGATCGGCCTCCGGCGGGCGGATCAGTTCGTTCGTCAGCACCTTCCCGGCCTCGTCGAAGTCGAGGCGCGCCAGCGTGCTGCGATTCGGGCCCCACTCGTGCAGCCCCTTGGGGCCGACCGTCACGACGGCCCGGAGCTTCTTCCCACTCCAGGCGAGTTGTCCCACATGCGTGTACCAGGAGCCGTCGAGCACGGGGGGCGGCAGATCGGACAGCGTCCAGGACTTCCCCTCCAGGCGTGCCAGTTGCGCCGTGCCGCGAAACGGGTTGAGCAGAAGCACGCGCAATCCGCCCGTGCCGTCGGCGACGGCATTCGAGAGCACCATCTGGTTGTAATAGGAGCCCTCCGGCGGGCACGGCAACGGGGGCGTCGGGTTTGGTTCGATGCGGGACTCGGTAAACGTCGTCCCTTCGATGCGCGTCAACTCCCTCGCCATGACCGGCGTGGCAAGGGGCTCCGATCGTCCCAGCTGCCGCCAGGTCTGACCTTCGTCCGACGAATACAGGTGCGATGCCCCGTAGTACTTGTCCGTCTTGTTGATGGGGATGGTGTTGACGTGAACGATGTGAATCGTGCCGTCGGACCCGAGCGTCAGCGTATGCAACGTCCAGGTGTGCTCCAGGACATTCACCCGGACGAGAGGGATCGGTCTTGACCACCCCCTCCCGGGCTTCCACTGGACGTACATGACGTGATACGGGTACGGCACGCCCAGCAAGCCCCGGCAACGGTAAGCCAGGTGCAGCGCTCCTTCCGGGCTGCAGGCCAGGCTGGGATAGGTGGCGCCGGATCCGACCTCGGACGAGACCAGGTCCCAACGCATCCCCTCGGGGCTGCGCGTCCCCTGGTAGTGCATGAACGGTTGCTGGTGGCCGCCGACCAGCAGATGTGCCGACCCGTCGGGCGCGGCGACGACCGCCGCGCCACAATGGTTGTCGTATCGAGGCGGCCCCACCGAGCCTGAATGACGCACGACGCCGGTCTCGACATCGACCAGTGCCCATTGGTTGACGCGCGACACGTCCAGCCAGGTCGCCAGGTAACAATCCCCGAGCCGAACCACTTTGGGGGACATCGGGTACGCGCTGGCCCGATCACCGCCCGTCTTGCTCAAAACGACGCGGCGAACGCCGGCCGGGTTCTCCTGGCCGCTGGCCAGAGCAAGGATCAGGAGGAACAAAGGCTTGATCCCCATGGGCAGGAGTCCTCCGTAGACGGCGATCCAACGCTCCGTGGTATAAGCCTCACCGGCGCACCCATTACGAACGCTGTCATTCGTGAGTGCTAATCGTAAGATGAGGGCCGAACCGGAGGAGCCGACCATGAAATTAGAGAATGTCTACGCGATCAAGTTCGCCTTCCTCTATCCGCTGTACATCAAGAAAGCCGAGAAGAAAGGCCGGACGAAGGCGGAGGTGGACGAGATCATCTTCTGGCTCACCGGGCACAAGGCGGCAAGCCTGAAAAAAGTCCTCGATGCGAACATCGACTTGAAGACGTTCTACGCCAAGGCGCCGCGCTTCCAGCCGAAGGCGAAGCTGATTACCGGCGTGGTCTGCGGCGTGCGGGTGGAGGATGTCGAGGACAAGACGATGCGGAGGATCCGCTATCTGGACAAGCTCATCGACGAGCTCGCGAAGGGACGGGCCATGGAGAAGATCCTGCGCAAGTAGAGCCTCTCAGACGGCCGCCGCCGGAGGCGGTTCCGGTTCACGCCCGAGCCGGGAGCGGACCTCGGGCTCGAGGAAGCTCAGGAAATCGGCCCGAAGAGCCTTCCGGGCGCGCAGGGCCCGGAGCCTCACCGCCCCCACGGAGATCCCCAGGATTCCGGAGATCGCTTCGTAGGGCAGGTCTTCAATGTAGTGGAGGATGAACGCCTCGCGCAGGTGTTCCGGCAGTCGCTCCATTGCCACCGCCGCACGCGCGTGGGCTTCATTCCGGACGATCCGGGTTGCCGGACCGGGTTCCCGGCTGGCGAGCCGATGGCGCTCCAGAGCCGCCGGGTCCATGGAAACGGGCCCTTTCCGGGCCGCATTTCGTCGTGCCCGACAGAGATTGATCGCGATGGTACAGATCCAGGCGAAGAAGTCGCCGCCGTGGAATCTGCCCACGTGTTCGATCGCGCGGGCAATGGTTTCCTGAGCCACGTCCTCCGCCCCCGCGGATTCCCCGAGCATCATATGGGCGATCTTGTAAAGGCGGGTGCGAAGCTCGTCGAGGGGCGCGTCGAAAGGCTGGGACTCCGGGGGAGAACTCATGGAGCTATTGGATACTAGCACGGGCCCTGAACGACCTCTGGAGAATTGCTCCAAAGGGGCAAGCGAAAGTTTGCATCCTCATCCCGCGATTTCATGAAACGTTTTTCCGTTGCGCAGATTCCTGTTGCGGGTGTTCATCGGGAGGCCGTCCATGGAGAACACGGATCGCTCGATCGTGCTGGAGAAGCTCCACGAGCTGGAAGGCTGGGCGGAGTACATCATGGAAGCGCTCCATCTGGACCAGCCGCTGGAGCCGATGAACCGGACGATGCTGGAGCGCGTGGTCGAGATGCGAGCCCTGAAGCAATTGCGGGAGATGTCGTGGTCCCTCCGGGACAAGCTACACCTCATCGCGACGCAGGTTGAACTCTCTCACGCGACGCCAGGACCGAAGGAGGAGCAGGAGAAGGACCGCGTCGAGGCCGGTCCATCCGCACGCAGCGCCCTGCGGGCTGTTGTTGGAACCCTGGAGCGGCGGAGGGGTCGATCCGCCTAACCCGCTACCGCTGCCCGGGTAGGAACCGATATTCCGCGGGTTCGTGCCCTGGCGGTATTCCTCGAGACTGCTGAATCCGTCGCCGTCCGCATCCGCGCTCGCATCGGCCGGGTTGATCAGATCGAGGCCATAGCGAGTTTCCCATTCATCGGGGATCCCGTCGGCGTCGGTATCCTGGACGTTCGTGCCGGCGACCTTGAAATCCAGCTTCACGTTCTCGATGCTCAGGGTCACCATGGACGTGATGACGATGCCGGCCTTGAGCGGGCCGCCTGAGGCCGTGACGCTGAGCTTGCCGGATGTCCCCACGGGGATCGCGTATCCGCCGCCGGGAGCGCTGACCGCCGTGGAATAGCCGCCGAGGACGGGGCTGACGGTGATCGTCACGCCGGGGAGCCCTTCGCCGATGTCGTAAGAGTTGTTGGCATTGGCGTCGACGTAGACCACGCCGAGGAGGAACGGACCGCCGTGGGACCTTCCGAAGTCCTGCGTGAGGAAGTCCTTCAGGGTGTACGTCCCCGAGCCGATGACCACGGGCAGCGCGGCGGCGCCGGAGTAGTACCCGATCCCGATCTCGCGATAGGGATTCTCGGCCGGATCCCAGACGTCGAGAAGGTTCCGTCGATGCCCTCGCTCCGGGAAGCCGTCGTCGATCATGAGGAGGTCTTCGAGCGCCGCCGCGGGATCGCCTCCGCCGGCGGCGATATTCTCGCCGACTTTTCCGCCCGCGAAATTCCAGGTGTAGCCAAAGCCGGCGATCCGTTGATCCCACGTCTGGGTCGGCGGGGCCTGGGTGTCGTGGGCGAAGTATCGACGGGTCCACATATCGACGCTATGCGCCCGGGCCGAGGCGAGCAGGTACTTGTTCATGGCCAGAGGAGGGCGCGGGGCGACGAGGCCTGGATCGGAGAGCGTCATCCCCTCCCGGATGTTGCCGCCGGGGATCCCGTTCGGAGACGGACCGGCCAGACGCGTCCCCTCGGCGTCCGGGTTCGCCCGGGCGCGGTTGATAATCTCCAGCACCATCTGTTCGTCGGACGTGGGATCGCCGTGGTCGTACTGCTGCGCCCAGGCAGCTCCGGCGCCGAGCAGCAGCAAGCCGATGGCAAGGAGCATCAGTGCGGTCGCCTCTCGATGCATGGCCGGGATGCCGGGGGTGACGGCGGTCACCCCCGGCCTTCCAGGGATTACTGGTTGACGTTGGTCACAACCTCGTAGAAGCGAAGCTGAGCCAGCTTCAGTCCCTGGTTGTCATAGCTCCAGAAGAAATCCTGCAGGCGCGGATCGAAGAGCGGCACGCGATCGACAATCCCGTCCCCGTCCACGTCCGCGAAGACGAAGAGAAGCGTCTTGCTCACATTGGTGAACGAACTCTTGCCCTTATCCCGGATCACGACCGTCGAGAGCGTCGAGGCAAACACTTCGCCCGTCAGCGGATCCGTGGCGGTAGGAGTGATCGTCGCCATCCCGCCGGGTTGGCCGAGGGCTCGGACGAAGACGGAAAACTCGGTCTCTCCGTCGTTGTCCGGATCGGGGTTGGGCAGCTGGAACGCGGCGCTCCCATCGGTGCCGTTGGCATCGAGCACGGCGAAGTCCCCCTCGGACAGCATGATTTTGCTCGTTCCGGACAAGGGCACGAAGATCCGGTGGCCGTTGTCTCCGGTCATGTCGGCGGTCTTGTCCTTCTGAACCCCGATGATGTTCAGGGTGTAGTGGGACCCACTGGGGGCCCCGTTTCCGGTCGCCGTCACCCCCATCACCGCGACATCGCCCGTTCCGGTTCCGCTTCCGGCGGCACCGTCTTCACCACATCCCAGGCTGGAACACAGGGCCACGATCGCGAACCCGAAGAGACGCATCCTGCACATAGCCACCTCCCCGCATCTTCCGATCCCCAGTTCCGCTCCCTTGCGCGCAACGAACCTTTGGGCCCACCAGAGGAATCGAGGAAAGGAGATTACGTTTCAACAATTCATCGGGATTGCGGAGGATTCGTCCGATGAGGTGGCGGAGATGCAATTCGGGCCCCAGGTGTTGAAACCGCCGGCGTAGAGCGAGCCCTGGGGCATTCTGTTGGGATTGGGGAGTTTGGACTTGGAAGTTAGTTCGAGTATGCCCGACAGGAGTTGAACCTGTAACCTTCGGCTCCGGAGGCCGACGCTCTATCCAATTGAGCTACGGGCACATCTCGACGTGACAGTCGCCAGATTACGCGGCCCTGCCGCCCCAGTCAAGGGTTACCCCGGATTGCGCTTGTCTCAGCGGCACCGCCCGGGACTGTCTTGACCCGGAGAAGGCACGCCCTCGCGCCCCTCAGCCTGCACTCAGGTTCCGACAGGTCGACGCGCACCTCGTAGAGGTGCGCCAGGCCCCGGATGATCCCGCGCGCGAAGGCGCAGAGCTTCCGCTCCGACCCGTACTCCAACTCCACCTCGGCCGGGCCCAGTCGGCGGCAGCGAAGCGCGGGCGGAGCCGACCCCGGCGACCTCATCCGCACCACCCGGTGGATCGTGACTTCGGTGTGCTCCAGCAGGTCGAGCAGCGTCCAGTTGGCGTCGATGAACGCGGCGTACATCGAGGCCAGCGCGGGAACGATAGACGCCCCGAACTCCTCCAGGATGGACCCGGGCTCACGGCCGCTCTTCTGGCACAGCGCCGAGACCAAGGAGTAGAAGTCGGAGTCTGGATAGATCTGCGTCGGGAGGAAGACGGGATTGGACAGGCCGGCCTTGCTCACGACCTCTCCCCAAGCCTGCGCGCCGAACTGGGCCTCGACGTAGCGGCCGAATTCGAGAAGGATCACGCCGTGCATGAGTGAAGTATACCGGATCGCCAGGGGCGCTATTTGTTGAAGCCCTTGGGCATGCCGTACTTCTTCTCGGACACGTTGTAGGTGATCCGCGCCTGGGGCGGCTTCGCCTTGCGCTTCGGGCCCGTCATGTTCGGCGCCATCTCGCCCGTCAGCTGCCGCAGCGAATCCCGCAGCTCCGCCGCCCGCTCGAAGTCCAGCTTCTCCGCCGCCGAGTACATCTCCTTCTCGATCTCCGCCACCGCCTCGTTGCGATTGAACTCCTTGTCGCTCATCCGAACCGTCTCGGCCGCCGTCTTCCGCGCCCGCAGGATGTCCTCGATGCCGCGGCGGATCTCCTTCTCGATCGTCTGCGGCGTGATGTTGTTCTTCGCGTTGTATTCGAGCTGCGCCTTGCGGCGCCGCTCCGTCTCCCCCATCGCCCGCTTCATCGAATCCGTCACCTTGTCGGCGTAGAGGATCACCCGGCCGTTCGCGTTGCGCGCCGTGCGGCCGACCGTCTGGATGATCGACGTGTCGGAGCGCAGGAAGCCCTCCTTGTCGGCGTCCAGGATCGCCACCAGCGTCACCTCCGGCAGGTCCAGGCCTTCGCGGAGCAGGTTGACGCCGACCAGGCAGTCGAACTTCCCTTCGCGCAGCTCGCGCAGGATCTCGACCCGCTCGAAGGTCTGGATCTCCGAATGCAGGTACTTCCCCTTGACCCCCTCCTCCTCGAGGTAGTTGGCGAGGTCCTCGGCGAGGCGCTTGGTCAGCGTCGTCACCAGGACGCGCTCGTGGCGATCGGCCCGCAGCTTGATCTCCTTCACCAGGTCGGGCACCTGGCCGCGCGCCGGGCGAACCTCGATCTCGGGATCGACGAGGCCGGTCGGGCGGATGACCTGCTCGACGATGTCGCCGCGCGCCGCCTTGAGCTCGTAGGGGGCCGGCGTGGCCGACACGAACATGACCTGGGGGACGCGCGTCTCCCACTCCTCGAAGCGAAGCGGACGGTTGTCGAGCGCGCTCGGCAGCCGGAACCCGTAGTCGACCAGGGTCTGCTTGCGCGAGCGGTCGCCGTTGAACATCCCGTGGACCTGCGGGATCGTCGCGTGGCTCTCGTCCACGATGCAGAGGAAGTCCTTCGGGAAGTAGTCGAGCAGCGTCGCCGGCGGCTCGCCCGGCTTGCGGCCGGAGAGGTGCCGCGAGTAGTTCTCGATGCCCTTGCAGTGGCCGACCTCGCGGAGCAGCTCCAGGTCGTACTTCGTCCGCGCCTTCAGGCGCTGCGCCTCGAGCAGCTTGCCCTGCCCCTGGAGTTCCTTGAGGCGCTCCTCGAGCTCCATCTCGATCGTGTAGAGCGCGGCGTTGACCTTGTCTTCCGGCATGACGAAGTGCTTGGCCGGATATATTACAAAATCATCATATTCAAGAAGTGTAATACCACTGATCGCATGGACCTCGCTGATCCGGGAGACGGTGTCGCCGTCGAACTCGACCCGGATGGCGCTCTCGGTGTAGGAGGGCCGGATCTCGACCGTGTCGCCGCGGACTCGGAACTTGCCGCGCGTCGAGTCGCCGTCGGAGCGCTCGTATTGGATGTCGACGAGCTTGCGGGCCAGGGAGTGGCGGTCGAGCGTCCCGCCCTTCTGGATGGGCACGATCATGCTCCGGTAATCCTCGGGCGAGCCGAGGCCGTAGATGCAGGACACCGAGGCGACGACGACCACGTCGCGCCGCGAGAGGAGCGCGCTGGTGGCGGCGAGGCGGAGGCGGTCGATGTCCTCGTTGATGTCCGAGTCCTTCTCGATGTAGATGTCGCGCTGGGGGATGTAGGCCTCGGGCTGGTAGTAGTCGTAGTAACTGACGAAGTAGTGAACCGCGTTCTTGGGCATGAAGTCCTTGAACTCGGCGTAGAGCTGGGCCGACAGGGTCTTGTTGTGGGTGATGATGAGGGTCGGCTTCTTCACCCGGGCGATGACCTGGGCCATCGTGAAGGTCTTTCCCGACCCGGTGACGCCGAGCAGCGTCGAATACCGCTCCCCGTCGTTGATCCGGGCGGCGAGCTTGTCGATGGCCTGCGGCTGGTCCCCCTTGGGGACCATCTTGGAGATAATTTCAAACTCGAACATGGTGGGATTCTACTGATTTAAACGCAACCCGGCCATCCCCGCTTCCCGGGATCAGGCCGAGCGCGTGAAGCGGCGGGTGGGGGCCTGCTGCATCGGGTGCGCGGGCCTCGGGGCCGCCACCACCCGGTTGCGGCCCGACTCCTTCGCCTTGTAGAGCGCCTGGTCCGCCTTCTCGACGAAGGTCGGCGGGTCGGCCAGGCCCGTCTCGAACTGCGCCACCCCGAAGCTCGCCGTGACCTTCACGCCGGCGATCTTGTGCGCCTCGATGGCGGCCCGCAGCCGCTCCGCCACCTGGATCGCGCCGTCCAGCTCCGCCTTCGGCAGCAGCACCGCCATCTCCTCGCCGCCGTAGCGGAACGCGCTGCCGCCGCGGACCTTCTTCTTCAGGATCTCCGCCACGCCCTTCAGGACCTTGTCCCCCGTCACGTGGCCGTGCGTGTCGTTCACCTTCTTGAAGTGGTCGACGTCGACCATGATCAGCGACAGCGGGTCGCCGTAGCGGCCCGACGTCTCCATCAGCGTCTTCGCCTGCGTCAGGAAGTGGCGCTTGGTCCAGAGCCCCGTCAGGCCGTCCTGCACCGCCCTCGTGTAGAGGTCCGGCGTCTTCAGCGCCAGCGCCAGGAACTTCGAGAACTCCGGCAGCTCGGCCGCCAGGCGCTTCGATCGCTCCTCGCGGGCCGCCGCGTTCTCCTCCAGGATCGACGTGATCCGCACGACCCCGATGATCTCGCGGTCCGCCTGCAGCGGCGCCAGCGCGTGGAAGCGCCCGTCCTCCGCCTCGAAGAGCAGGCGGCCGTCCTCCAGGCACTGCCGCACCCGCGGGTTCTCCGCCTCGTCCAGGTCGAAGGAGGTCTCCCCGCCCCGCCGCGCCGCGCGCGGCAGCAGGCGATCGCCGTCCTTCATCCACAGCTCGACCCCGCCCCCCAGCGTGTCGCAGGTGATCGCCAGGACCCGCTCGAGGATCGTCTTGAAGTCGAGCTCCTCATTGACGATCAGGCTGATCTCGCGCTCGGCCGAGAGGACGTCGACGCGGGACTGGAGCTCTTCGCGCTGGCGCAGGAGCTCGGACTCCCGCTCCCGGGCCGCCATGACGAGCTCGCTGAATTCGGAGGGGCGCCGCAGAAGGAAGGCCGCGAGGGCGGCGATCACGATGCCGGCCCCGATGGCGAAGAGCGGCAGCGGTCCGGGGCTGCGGAGGTAGAGCTCCGTCCCCACCGTCCCGGGGACGATCGCCAGGGCGACGAATAACTCAAGCCGCTTCAACACCCATAGACTATTTCGGCGTTGTCGGGCTGGTTTCCGCAGGCCCCTTGCGAATGCGCAGCCAGGCCCAGGCGGCCCCGGCCAGCACGAAGATCACGATCGCGGTGAACTGGGAGTCCCGCAGCGACGAGCTCCCGAACGTGTGGCAGTCGGGGTCGTCCCGGAAGAACTCGATGACGAAGCGGTAGACCGAGTAGCCCACGAGCGAGGCGGAGAAGACCTCGCCGGGCCGCGTCGAGCGGCGCAGCAGCGCCCAGGTCGCGGCGAAGAGCGAGAAGCCGAAGATCATGTCGTAGAGCTGGATCGGGTGGACCGGCAGCGAGCTCCCCGCGCTCGCCGGGATCTGCCCCGCGGCCCGCTGCGTGTTGTAGCAGAGCGAGTCCTTGGCGAAGCGCAGCCCCGACGGCGACGGCAGGCCGTAGCAGCAGCCCGCCAGGAAGCAGCCGATCTTCCCCACCGCGAACCCGAGCGGCACCGTCGCGGAGACCAGGTCGACCGTCCGCAGCACGGGCAGCTTCTTGAGCTTCGCCGTCAGGGCGATTCCCAGCGCGCCGCCGAGGAACGCGCCGTAGAAGCCCGACCCGTCGCTCCAGCTGCTGAACAGGGTGGAGAACGCCACCTTCCCGCGGACCCAGAGCGGGACGAAGTAGTAGAGCCGCGCCCCCACCGCCCCGCCCGCGAGGGCCGCGAGGATGAAGTCGATGAAGGCCGGCTTCGAGGCCCCCATGGCGATCAGGCGGCGGCGGAGCAGGATCCCGCCCAGCACCGTCCCGAGCAGCGCGAACAGCTCGTTGGGCGTGAGCGCGAACGGTCCAAGCCTCCAGTGGAACGGCAGCATGGCTACTTCTGACTTAACGCGTGACCATTGATGGCGTTGGGCGGCATCTCGCCCTTCAGGGCCGCGATGCAGTTCCTCAGCGCCGTCTCCACCATGCGGCGCCGCGTCGAGTCCGTCGCGCTTCCGATGTGCGGCAGGATCGCGACGTTCTCCAGCTTGAGCAGCCCGGGGTGCACCTTGGGCTCGTGCTCGAAGACGTCCAGCCCCGCCGACGCGAGCCGGCCGGACTTGAGCGCCTTCACGAGCGCCGCCTCGTCGACGATCGGGCCCCGCGAGGTGTTGATCAGGATCGCGCCCGGCTTCATCATCGCGAACTCCCGGGCCCCGATCAGGTGGCGCGTCTCCTTCGAGAGCGGCACGTGGATCGACAGGAAGTCCGACTCCCGCAGCAGCGTCTTGAAGTCCACGCGCCGCGCCATGCTCGTGTGCTCGAAGAGCAGCTTCCGCTCGCGCGACGTGTAGAGCACCGGCATGGAGAAGCCGAGCGCCCGGTGGCCCGTCGCCTGCCCGATGCGGCCCGCCCCCAGGATGCCCAGCGTGCGGCCGAACACGTCGGCGCCCCGCAGCGTCGTCCAGTCCCAGCGCTTCCACTTCCCCGCCCGCACGAAGCGGTCGCCCTCCGGCACGCGCCGCGCCGCCGCCAGCAGCAGCGCCCAGGCCAGGTCGGCCGTGGCCTCGGTCAGGACGTCCGGCGTGTTCGTCGCGACGATGCCGCGCGACGTGCAGGCCGCGACGTCGATGTTGTCGTAGCCCACCGCCACGTTGGAGACGACGCGCAGCTTGGGGGCCCGGTCGAGCAGCGCTCCGTCGACCTTGGTGCCGAGCAGGCAGACGATCGCGTCCGTCTCCTCGTTCAGCTCCGGCTCGAACGTCACCCGGAGGCGCTTCAGCTCCTTCAGGATGTCGGGGTCGATCGCGTCCGGGAAGACGTAGGGACGGTACACGCGGAAGCCCATCGTCATACGTCCTTCGCCAGCTGGCGCAGAATGTCGACCCCGCGCTCGAGGACCGGGTCGGGCACCGCGTAGGAGAGCCGGAAGTGGGTGGACTTCCGGGAGCAGGCGCTGCCGGGCACGATCAGCAGGCCGCGAGCAATGGCGCGCTTGACGAACTCCGTGTCCTTCAAGCCGCCGGGACATTTCGGGAAGAAGTAGAAGGCCCCCTGCGGCTTCTCCATCTGGTAGCGGCCCTTGAGCTCGTCGTAGACCAGGTCGCGCTTCCGGCGGTAGTCGGCGCGGAACTCGCTGACCTTCACGTCGAGGGCCGCGACGCCCGCCCACTGCGTGATGGAGGGCGCCGACACGAAGGAGCACTGCTGCATCAGGGTCATCTTGTCGATGATGGCCGCCGGCCCCGCCGCGAAGCCCAGGCGCCAGCCCGTGATCGCGTAGGCCTTGCCGAAGCCGCCGACCAGCAGCGAGTCCGGCGAGTGCAGGCCCATGCTCTCGTGCGGGAAGTCGTAGCTGTAGGAGGCGTAGATCTCGTCCGACAGAACCAGCACGCCGCGGCGGCGCGCCACCTCGGCGACGGCGGCGACCTCCTCGGGGCGGTAGGCGACGCCGGTCGGGTTGACGGGGTTGTTGAAGAGGATCAGCTTCGTCTTCGGCGTGATGAGCCGGTCGAGCTTCTCGGGCTTGATCCGGAAGTCCGGGTAGGTGTCGAGGAGCTTGGGGACGCCCGCGAAGAAGCGGATCGCGTTCCAGTACATGCCGAAGTAGGGGTCGGGGACGATGACCTCGTCGTCCTTCTCGACCAGCACCCCCATGGCCAGGAAGATCGCCCCCGCGACCCCGGAGGTGATCAGGATCTTGCGGCCCTCGGTGAAGCCCGCGCGGCGCCGCAGCTCCTCCTGCAGCTTCTCGCGGAGCTCGGGGATCCCCTCGGTCACGGTGTAGCCGTTGCGGTTGCTCCGGATGGCGCGGATCGCGGCCTCCTGGATCTCGATCGGGACCTCGAAGTCCGGCTGCCCGAGCGAGAGGTTGACCGGGTTCTTCAGCTGGGCCGCGAGCTCGAAGATCTTGCGGATGCCCGAGAGCTGGAGCCGGTCCATCCGGCGGGCGAAGAGGGGCTTTTTCTTCCGGGACGCCACGGGGCCGATGGTACCCTTCCCCGGCGGCCCTTGGCAAGAGAAGCCCCCCTGCTCCCCGAAATCGGATGGCGATTGCTGTACCCGAACGGGCCCCCTTGCTCTAGAATGCCTGCATATGGACGCCGCTTCCGAACTGACCGACATCCAGGGCATGATCCGCGACTCCGTGCGCGACCTCGCGCGGAAGGAGTTCGCGCCCCGCGCCGCGAAACTCGACGAGACCGCGGAGTTCCCCTGGGACAACTTCCGCAAGCTCGCCGAGCTCGGCCTCACCGGGATCCCGATCCCGGAGGAGTTCGGCGGCGCCGGCGCCGACACGCTTTCGATGGCGATCGCGCTCGAGGAGATCGCGCGCGAGTGCGGCTCGACCTGCCTCACGCTGGCGGCCCACACGTCGCTCGGCACGATGCCGATCTTCCTCTTCGGCAGCGACGAGCTGAAGCGCAAGTACGTCCCCTCCAACGCGAAGGGCGAGACCATCGGCGCCTACGGGCTCACCGAGCCCGGGGCCGGCTCCGACAGCGGCGGGACCCAGACCACCGCGACGCCCGCCCCCGGCGGCTGGAAGATCAACGGCGCCAAGATGTTCATGACCAACGCCAGCGTCTCGAGCGTCATGACCATCACGGCCGTGACGGACCGCGAGGCCGAGAAGCATTCGCGCATCAGCGCCTTCGTCCTCGAGTCCAAGTGGAAGGGCGTGACCGTCGCCAAGAAGGAAGACAAGCTCGGCTGCCGCGCGAGCGACACCTGCTACGTCACCTTCGAGGACGTCTTCGTCCCCGAGACGAACCTGCTCGGGGAGCGCGGCCACGGATGGCGCTACTTCATGGAGATCCTGGACGCGGGCCGCATCGGCATCGGCTGCATGGCGCTGGGGCTCGCGGAGGGCGCCTACGAGAAGGCGCTGGAGTACGCGCGCGAGCGCAAGACCTTCGGCAAGCCGATCGGCGCCCACCAGGGCGTCGCGTTCATGCTCGCCGACATGAAGGTCGAGATCGAGGCGGCCCGCCACCTGCTCTACCACGCGGCGCGCCTCAAGGACGCCGGCAAGCCCTTCCGCCTCGAGGCGTCGATGGGCAAGCTCTTCGCCAGCGAGATGGCCATGCGGGTCTGCCGCAACGCGATCCAGGTCCTGGGCGGCTACGGCTACATGACCGAGTACGGCGTCGAGCGCTATCTGCGCGACGCGAAGCTCTGCGAGATCGGCGAAGGGACGTCCGAGATCCAGAGGTTGGTCATTTCGCGGACGATTCTGGGCAAGATATGAAGCCCCTTCTCGCGGCGGTCCTCCTGGCGGCGGTCTCCGGCTGCGGAAAGTCCGAGCCTCCGCGGGACCCGCTGGAGACGCCGGAGTATCGGAGCTGGAAGGGCGGCCAGATCATGCGCCAGCTGCCCGCCGCAAACTTCGCCCCGACGACCCCCGGCAAGGTCGAGATCTTCCCCCCCGAGGCGCGCACCAAGACGCCCGGCGACTTCTGCGAGCTCTACGTCAACGGCGAGCGCGTCGGCCGCTTCAACACGGGCAAGCTCCCCGACGGCAGCTTCCCGCGCAACGCCTTCGAGTTCACCTTCCTGGCGGGCCCCAACACCTTCGACCTCTGGGACACGACCTCCAACCGCTACTACCGCGAGTCGGTGGACACCCGCCAGTGCGTCCACTTCCAATGCATCCCCACCGCGGACGGCTACGAGATCAAGTGGGTGGATCGGAAGGTCCCCGACTTGGATAAGTAGTCGAATCGCGGCAGTACCCTCCCCTACCCCTCCCTCAGCGCGAGGGGACAGACCATCGCCTTCACCTGGGAAAGGATGGGAAAGGGACCCCTCTTCCGCGATTTGCGATTCGCGATTCGGGTCTACTTGTAAGGGTCGATCTCTTCCAGGTCGAGGTTGTGGCTCAGGGGGAGCCCGAAGAAGATCTTCAGGCCGGTGGCCATGATCTTGCCTTCGTAGACGGGCGGCTGCTCGAAGTGGCCGTACTTGTCGAAGCGGTAGAACACGCCCTCCGCGGTGATGAACCCGATCTGGGTCACGCCCAGGCGGTCGTAGATCGAGTAGCTGTCGCGGTACTGGCGCGAGCCGACGACCTTCGTCTCGAACTGATAGAGAAACCCGATGCGCTTCTTGTCCTTCGGGTTCGTGCCCCAGGCGACGATCTCTCGGCGATCGATGCGCGCGCTCTTCGTCTCGGTTGCGGGCTTGTCGTAGCCGTAGGACCACTCCTCGGAGTAGCCGTACTGGTTGGTGCAGGCGCCCATCGCGGGCAGCGCCAGGAGCAGGGTCAGGCGTTTCATGTTACCTCTTCCGAATTTCAAAGGGGACGGAGTACTTCTTGATCTCGGGGTTGATCTTGTGCTCGACCTTCACGTGCTCCGCGCCCCGGGAGAGCGCCGGGATGTGATAGGCCTCGTCCGGCGCGCCCATCGAGAGCACGAACAGCGTCGCCATGAGCAGGAAGATCACCGTCGCGAACGTGAGGGTGTGCCTCGCGTAGTGCTCGGTGCTCTGGGCGGTCTCGGCGCGGGCCTTCTCGACGAGCGAGCCGGCGATCTCGTCCGCCGTGAAGTCCATCTTCGCCCCGCACTTCTGGCAGTACGCGATCGTGCCGGGGTTCTTGTGGTTGCACTTCAGGCAGTTCATATAAGCAGGACGCTATTTGGTCCCCATATACTTCTGGAGCTTCTCAAAATCGTCGGCCCACTCCTTCTTCGCGGCGGAGATCGCGCGGCACTTCTCCACGTAGGGCGCCGGGTCGCTGGGCGCCTTGCGGAAGCGCTTCAGCACCAGCGCCAGGTTCCGGTTCACGACGTAGTCCTCGGGGGCGAGCTTGAGGGCCTCGTTGAACTTCCCCACGGCCTGCGTGTAGAGGTTCTCGCTGCTCTGGAAGCCGCCGCGCCAGGCCAGCGCCCAACCGAGATTGTTCAAGGCGGTCGCCCGCAGCTCCTTGTTGGCCTCGTCGCTCGGGATCTTCGCGATCAGGTCGTTGTAGACGCCGATCGCCTTCGTCACGAACGAGTCCTGGACCGGAACGCTCGGGTCCTCCTTGAGGGCCAGGTCGCCGCGGATCTGCGCGTCCAGGAGCGACGGCTCGAGGCGCTGGTCGAAGCCGCCGACCGACTGCGTGTCGCGGACGACGTTCTGGAGCTCGTTCAGGTTGCCGGCGCGCCCCCAGGCCTGGGCCACCGCCAGCGAGTACGCCAGCCACTGCTCGCGCAGGATGGCCTTCATGGTCGAGTCCCGCTCGGCGTTGATCAGGGCCCGTCCCTGGGTGCGCAGGGCGTTCAGGTCGGCCTGCGCCTTCAGGAGCGCGTCGTTGCCGTCGTTCGACTGGGAGACGCGCCGCGCCTCGACGGCCAGCACGTTCGCCATGGGCAGCGTCCAGTTGGGCGTGTACTGGTAGCACGCGCGGAACGCCGCCGCCGCGCGGTCCTCGGCCTTCTCGGTCGACGCGAGCGCCTTGCCCAGGCCCGTGTAGTAGTCCACGAGCCCATCCCGGGTGACGCTCGCGCGGAACTCCTTCCCCTTGTCCATGGCGGTCTGGACCTTGTCGAAGATCGCCTGGGCCTTGGCGATGTGCGTCGGGTCGTTCAACTTCCGGGCGAGAACCAGCTCGCAGTGGCCCTGGCCGATCTCCGCTTCGGGGACGCCGGCGGCCTTCTTGAAGTAGCCGCTCGCCTCGGCCACCATCGCTTCGATGGCCTTGGGCTTGTCGAGCGTCTCCACTTCCTTCAGCGTCAGGACGCCCAGCCCGACGTAGACCTGCGGGGCGGTGTAGCCCTGGCCGACGAGCCGGTCGTACTGCGTCCGCGCGTCGGACAGCTTGCCTTCGTCGCAGAGCAGCTTCGCCAGGAGCTGCCGCGCGCCCGTGTGGCTCGGCCGCCAGGACAGCGCCGACTCCATGAATTTTCGGGCGTTCGCCGCGTGCCCCCGGTCGTATTCCTGGTACCCCTCGAGGAGGTTGGACTTGAAGCGCCAGTTCGAGAGCGCGAACCAGCCCAGAAGCAGCGAGAGGACGACGAGCAGCACGGCGACCCCGAGGCTGACCATCGCGGACGTGGTCCACTCGACCTTCGGCGCCCCGGGCGTTTTCTCGATGGCCATGGGCTTAGCGCATCTTCCCCACGATGGCCCAGGATCCGATCGGACCGATCTTGCGGCTGTCGAGCTCCTTGGAGCCCGAGCGGTTGTCGCCGATCGCGAAGACGGTGTCGCGCGGGACCATGATCTCGGCGTAGTCCTCCACGGACTTCTTGTCCGCGCTGCCGATCTTCTCGTTGTTGACGAAGATCTCGCCCTTGACGATCTTCACCCGGTCCCCGGGGAGGCCGACCACCCGGGACGTGACCTTCCGGGTCGCGCCCTTCTGGGCGACGTCATAGAGGTAGACGATGATGTCGTCCCGCTGCAGGTCCTTGGGGCTGCGGGCGTTGGGATCCAGGGTCAGGCTCTTCTCCGACGGGATGGTGGGCTGCATCTCGGGCCCGTCGGCGCGGGTGCAGCCGTAGTTGTTGAAGACGAACATCCCACCCCAGATGAGGATGAAGACGACCAGAATCTTCAGGTAACGACTGAGATGAACCATGGTCATGGGAAGAAATCCAGTCTAGTCCGCCCCCAACCCCTGTCAAGAGATTTGACAGGCGAGAAGCGCCACTCCTATAATTCAAAAGGATGGCGTGACCAGGCATGAAGAGATCAAGGATCTACTCAACTATCCTGTTCCTCTTCTGCGTGATCGCGGCCCCCGCCTTCGCCCGCCAGGACGACGAACGCCGCAAGCTCCGCGACGAGCTCGTCCAGGCCCGCCTCGAGAATCTCACGCTGAAGCTCCGGCTCGCGCGGCTCTCCGGAAAGCCCGAGGACGAGCTCAAGATCCTCGAGGAGTCGCTGGACGCCGACCTGCCCGAGCTCGTCGCCGCCGCCTTCCGAGAGTTGACCGCGCTCGCGGAGGACCGCCGCAAGCAAGCCGTCCCGGCCGTGCTCCGCCGCTTCCCCACCGCGCGCGATGTGTTCCGCATCGACGCGGTCGCCTTCCTCGGCCGGGTCCCGTCGAGCGAGGCCGAGACGACCGTCATGAAGTCCGCCTCCGACCCGGCGCCCGCCGTCCGCAAGGCGGTCGCGGGGGCCCTCAAGACCGCGTCCCACGCCGGCGTGACGGAAACCCTGCTGCTCCTCTTCCGCGATCCCGACCCCGACGTGCGCGTCGCCGCGCTCGACGCCCTTGGGGTGGCAAAGCGGGAGCCCGCCGTCGGTCCGCTGGCCGCGTCGCTCGCGACCGAGAAGGACCCGCTCATGCTCGAGAGGACCGTGGACGCGCTGGGCGCGATCGGCAGCCCCGCGGCCACGGACGCGCTCGTCCAGTTGCTGGCCGCGACGACCCGCGAGACGATCCGCTGGTCCTGCATCAACAGCCTCGGGAAGATCGGCGACGCCAAGGCGGGGCCTTCCCTGCTTTCGTTCCTGGAGCCGAGCTTTCCGCTCGACATCCGGCTGGTCACCATTGAGTCGCTCGGCAAGCTCAAGGAGACCTCCGCCCTGCCGCGCCTGGCGGACGTCCTCCGGAAGGACCCGGAGGAGAAGCTGCGCCAGGCCGCCGCCTCGGCGTTCGGCCTGATGGCCGGCGCGGGCGCCATCGAGGAGACGCTGCTCCCCTCCTACCTCAAGGAAGCCTCGGAGCCCGTCCGCCGTGCCGTCTGGACCGCGATGCTCGCCCTCGCGGGAGACGCCTTCGTGGCCAACGAGAAGCTTGCGCTCGCGTTCCTCGCAACCGGACGCCGCAGCGAGGCGGACCAGATCTGCACGCGGCTCCACGGCAGCAAGCCGGCGGGCGAGCTCGGCGCGCGGCGCGTGGCGCTCGAGGAGGCCGTCGTCCGGGAATTCTTCGAGGCGGCCGACTACAAGAACGCCCTCGCCCACTGCCGGCAGCTCGCGGCGCTCCTGCCCGAGCGGGCCGACGCCGTCCGCCGCCTCGCCTTCTGCCAGCGCGAGCTGAAAGACATCGACGGCTGCCTCAAGACCCTGGGCGACCTGAGGGACCCCGAGCCGCTGATCGAGGAGGCGACGACCCAGATGTCGGGCGCGTCCGAGGAGCGGCGGAAGATGCTGGAACCCGTCATCCGCACGGCGGTGCTGCGCCTGATCGAGCCGCTAGGCGGCAAGGACGAGGGCGCCCGCAAGGCCTGCCACGACTCGATGCGGCGCCTGGGCCGCCGCATCCTCCCCGCCCTCATCGCCGAACTGGAAGAGGGCAGCCGGCCGCCCGGCCCCATCCTCGAAGCCGGGTCCGCCGTCACCGGCATCCCCATCGATCCCGCGGCCCAGAACGCCCCCAAGGCGGCGGCCGCGGCCTGGCGGGCCTGGGCCGAGCCCAAGTCCCGCTAGAGTCTGGATCACTCTTCCGAAACACGAACGGCCCCCCGGAGCGTAGAACAGGCGGTATCGGGGCCGCCAGCTTTCTCTTGATGTCGACGGCCTCGATTGTTATGATCCTGCCCTGAACTTGTTAGCCCTTAGGAGTCGATATGGCCGTCACGCCGGATAGGAAGAAGACCGTGATTACCGAATCCGCCACCCACAAGGGCGATACCGGATCCCCCGAAGTGCAGGTGGCCCTGATCACCGAGCGCATCAATAGCCTCACGGAGCACCTGAAGGTCCACAAGAAGGATTTCACGTCGCGCCGCGGGCTGCTCATGATGGTCGGCCAGCGCGCCCGACTCCTCAAGTTCCTCCAGTCCACCGACGCGGACCGTTATCAGACGCTGATCAAGCGCCTGGGCATCCGCAAGTAAGTTAGTTAGAACCGCTGAACGTGTATCGACCCGGAAGACGTTCCGAAACCCTCTTGGGTTCCGGTATGACTTTCGGGTCGTTTTGTTTTTAAACCCGGCCCCGGAGGCCCGAAGGACGAGAGCCGGACGAAAGTCGAAAGACCCACCCGCGGGTGGTTCTCCCGCCTTTCGTCGTTCCCGCCTTCAACGCCTCCGAGGGTCTTAGCCCCATCAACGGAGGTTTCATGTCTCAGTCACACCGCGTGGAGGCCGATCTCGGAGACGGCAAGAAGTTCATCTTCGAGTCGGGCTGGATTGCGAAGCAGTCGAACGGCGCCTGCATGGCGACGCTCGGCGAGACGATGGTTCTCGCGGCGGCGGTCGCGGGACCGGCGCGCGAAGGCACGGACTTCTTCCCGCTGACCATCGACTACCGCGAGAAGATGTCGGCCGCAGGCCGCTTCCCCGGCGGCTTCATCAAGCGGGAAGGCCGGCCGAGCACCAAGGAAATCCTGACCTCGCGCCTTTGCGACCGCCCGCTGCGGCCGCTCTGGCCCGACGGGTACTTCATGGACGTCCAGGTGCAGCTGAACGTCTACTCCGCCGACCAGGTCAACGATCCGGACATTGTCTCGATGAATGCCTCGTCCGCCTCGCTGATGGTGAGCGACCTGCCCTTCCAGGGGCCGGTCGGCTCCGTGCGCATCGGCCTGATCGGCGATCGCTACGTGGTCTGCCCGACCATCCAGGAACTCAAGGAGAGCCGGCTCGACCTCGTGATTTCCGGCACCAAGGACGGCGTCATCATGGTCGAGGCGGGCGCCCGCGAGATCACGGAAGAGGAGATGCTTGCGGCGTTCGAGGCGGCCCAGAAACCGATCCAGGCGCTCATCAACGCCCAGATCAAGCTCAAGGAGCTGGCCGGCAAGCCGCTCGCCGAGGTGAAGGCGACGCCCTTCCCCGAGGCGATCGCGTCGAAGATCCGCGAGAAGTTCCTCGCCGACATGAAGAAGGCCTTCTTCATCAAGGTCAAGCGCGACCGCAACAAGGCCTTCAGCGACCTCGGCAAGAAGATCTTCGATGAGATGATTCCGAAGGACGCCAACGGCCTTCCCGTCCCCGGGGCGCCCACGAAGGTCGACGTCAGCCGCGCCCACGAGCGCGTGGTCGACGAGCTGGTGCGCGGCTACGTGCTGGAGAACGTCCGCGCGGACGGCCGCGGCCTCAAGGAGATCCGGCCGATCACGATCCAGCTGGGCCTCCTTCCCCGCACGCACGGGTCGGTGCTCTTCACGCGCGGCGAGACGCAGGCGCTGGTGACCACCACGCTCGGCACCTCGAGCAACGAGCAGATCGTCGAGGGGCTGGACGAGGAGTACTCCATGCGCTTCATGCTCCACTACAACTTCCCGAACTTCTCGGTCGGCGAGGTGAAGCCCATCCGCGGGCCCGGCCGCCGCGAGATCGGCCACGGCGCGCTCGCCGAGCGGGCCCTCGAGGCCGTCGTCCCCGGCTCCGAAGAGTTCCCCTACACGATCCGGCTGATCAGCGACATCCTCGAGTCGAACGGCTCGTCGTCGATGGCGTCGGTCTGCGGCGGCTGCCTGGCCATGATGGACGCGGGCGTGCCGATCAAGGCGCCCGTCGCGGGCATCGCGATGGGCCTCGTCCAGGAGAAGGGCAAGGTCGCCATCCTGACCGACATCCTGGGCTCCGAGGACGCCCACGGCGACATGGACTTCAAGGTCGCCGGCACCGAGAAAGGCATCACGGCCCTCCAGATGGACCTGAAGGCCGCAGGCATTTCGATGGCGATCACCAAGCAGGCGCTCTCCGAGGCCCGCGAGGGCCGGCTCTTCATCCTGAACAAGATGAAGGAAGCCATCGCGGCGCCGCGCGCGGACATGTCGCCCTACGCTCCGCGCATGGTGCGCATCATGATCCCGTCCGACAAGATCGGCATGCTCATCGGGCCCGGCGGCAAGACGATCCGCGAGCTCGAGGCGCGCACGGGCTGCGTGATCGAGATCAACGACGACGATTCGGGCGAGGTCCTGCTGGCCTCGAAGGACAAGGCTGCGCTCGACGCCTGCAAGGCGATCATCGAGGGCATGACGCAGGAGCTCAAGGTCGGCATGATCTATCCGGCCAAGGTGGTGTCGCTGAAGGATTTCGGCGCGTTCTGCGAGATCTCGGGCACGGGCCAGGACGGCCTGGTGCACGTCTCGGAGATCACGGACCAGCGCGGCATCCAGGTGGCGGACTACCTGAAGGTCGGCCAGGAAGTGGAGATCAAGATGGTGGCGGCGGACCCGCAGGGCCGCAACCGCTTCTCGATCAAGGCGGCGCGCCAGGAGAAGGGCTTGGGCCCGCTCCCGAGGCTCGACGGCGGCACCGGCCCCGCGCCGGGCGCCGCGGTGGCCGCAGGCGCGGCTCAGGGTGGACCCGGAGGCGAGCAGCGCTTCCGCGACTCCCGCCCGCCCCGTCCCGGCGGCCCCGGCGGCCCGCGCCCCGGCGGTCCCGGTGGACGTCCGCCCGGCGGTCCGCCCCCCCGGCGCGACAACTAAGCCCCGCGAATCCTAGGCACGTCCAACGGGTCGTCTCCCGAAAGGGAGGCGACCCGTTTTCTTTTTGTGCTAGGCTGCTTTCGTGCAGGAGCTGAAGCGCCTGGTGATCCTGTTGCTCTCGGGCTTTACCGGGGCGGCGGCCGCCGTCGGCTATGGCTTTCTGAGCTTCCCGGCGTCAAAGGCAGCGTCCCAAGTGCTGACGAAGTCCGAGGCGGAGTGGGTGAAGAGCGCCACGGTCATGGAGATCTGCGTTGTCTTCTTTGGGATGACCTATTTCTGCGGCGGCGCCCTGGCGCTGCTCTTCCGTTCCCCAAGCCTGGCGGCGGAGATCAAACGGAACGGACGCTGGCACATGAATATCCTCGGGGCGGCGCTGCTCCTCATGACGGCGCAGCGGTTCTGGTTCACGCAGCAAGGAGGCTGGAGACGCTTTGATAATATTTTTGGAATGGCCTGCCTGGGGGGCATGATTGCGCTGGTGATCGTCTTCAAGCTCGGCCTCGGCCGGGCGAACGCAACGTCGCGCGAGCAATAGCGGGGCCGCCCTCCCTACCCCGGGGAGGACGGCCCCTTTCCTTTATCTAGAACCCCAGTTCCACTCCCAGGTCCAGGTCGAAGGTCCAGAACGCGCCCGAGTTCATGGAGAGGCGGTCCCCCTCGCTGGGCGGCGCCTGGATGCGGAAGCCCAGGCCGGCGACGATCCCCAGCGGGCCCAGCCGGAAGCCGACGTGCCCGCGGAACATGCTCGCGAAGGTCCACGTGTCCTCGAAGATCTCGTCCCGGAACGAGGGCCCGAACCCGTTGAAGGTCCCCTCCACCGCGGAGTAGTGCACCGCGCCGATCCCGAAACTGCCGTCGGCATAGAAGCCGGGGCCGAGCGTGTGAATCACCTTGCCGCCCACCAGAATGCTGTTCATCGTCAGGTTCTCGACCGAGAGCGAGCGTCCCAGCGAGTCGTTGACATGGTCTCCCCCGTATTCGTCCGTCGTGATCACGACGGCGATCCCGTAATTGAAGCCCGGCTGGTGGTTGGGGTTCGGGCCGTTCTTGCCGAGGAAGATGTCGAGCTCCAGGTCGAAGCCCCAGCCCGGGTGGAAGAAGTCGGACCAGGAGACGTAGTGGTCCACGACCCACAGGCCGCCGCCGTACGTGATGTACGACCGGTCGGCGGCGCCGAACGGGATGGAGTAGCGGGCGTGGGCGGCGACGTTGAGATTGAAGTCGCTGACGTCGCGTCCGCGTCCGCCCGCGGGCTCCGCCTGGAGAACGCCCGGGAGTTCCTCAATCAACCCCGAGGACTCCTCCGCGTCCAAGGACAGCGAATACGCCCAGGCCGGAAGGCCGTCCCGGGACTCCGACTGCAGCGACGTCAGGATCAGGAAGGCCAGGTACCCCGGCATAGAAGCTCCTCGACGATCTCCTGTGGTAGGCGACAAACGGGTCCGGAATCCGACGGCGAATCGCCCCGCAAGCGCCTGGGAGCGTAGAGAGAATGATGAGAACGCTCCTGCTGCTGTCGCCGCTGCTGCTCTGCTCCGGGCTGCTCGCCCAGGATCCCGCGCCGGATCCGGGCATCCAGAAGGACGTGCGGGTCGCCATGAAGGACGGGACGACGCTGGCGACCGACGTCTATCTGCCGGCGGGCCCGGGCAAGTTCCCAGTCATCCTCAGCCGCACGCCCTACGACAAGAACGGAGAGAAAGGCAACGCGGCCTACTTCACGAAGCACGGCTACGCGTTCGTCGCGCAGGACACCCGCGGACGCTACAACTCCGACGGGACCTGGAGGTTCCTCGCCGACGACGCCCGCGACGGGGAGGAGTGCATCAACTGGATCGTCCGGCAGCCCTGGTCCGACGGCAAGGTCGGCATGATGGGGACGTCCTACGTCGGCGGAACGCAGCACGCCGCGGCGCTGCGGCGGCCCAACGGGCTCGTCACCATCATCCCCGTCGACGCGGTGTCAAACCCCGGGCGCCAGGGCATGCGCAACGGCGGCGCCTTCGAGCTGCGCTTCTGGAACTGGATCATGCTCAACACGGCCAAGGGGAGCAAGGCGTCCAAGAACCCCGACACCCAGAAGGTCCTCCAGGAGATGGCCGACAACCGCCGGAAGTACCTGCTCAACCTTCCGCTCCGCAAGGGCACCACGCCGCTCAAGCTCTCGCCCGAGAACGAGGACTGGCTCGTCGAGGCGATGAAGCACGGCGCCAACGACGACTTCTGGGACTTCAACAACATCATCGACCACGCGGACCGCTACAAGGACATGCCCGTCTACCTGGTGGGCGGCTGGTACGACTCCTGGGGAGGCAACACCACCGCGAACTACACGGCCCTCTCCAAGGCGATCACGAGCCCGGTCTACCTGATCATGGGGCCCTGGATCCACGGCCAGCAGGGAAAGCACGCGCACGGCCAGGTGGAGTTCGGCCCCGACGCCGCGATCGCCGACCCCCTCGGCTGGAGGCTCGAGTGGTTCGACCACTGGATCCGCGGGATCGACAACAAGGTCGGCAAGGAGGCGCCCTTCGCCTCGAAGGTCCGGATCTTCACGATGGGATCGGGCGACGGCCACAAGACGCCCGAGGGCCTGCTCTACCACGGCGGCGCGTGGCGCGACGAGGCGGAGTGGCCGCCTGCGAAGTCAAAGCCCACGCCCTACTACTTCCAGCGCACGGGGGCCCTGACGAAGGACCTTCCCCGCTCGGACACCGCCGCCACGAGCTACACCTTCGACCCGAAGAACCCGGTGCCGACCATCGGCGGCAACATCTCCTCGGGCGACGGGATCCTGGTCCAGGGCGCATGGGACCAGCGCGGAGGCCCGCACCTCTGGAACTTCACGGACCCGATGCCGATCTCCTCCCGGAACGACGTCGTCGTCTTCCGGACGCAGCCGCTGAACGAGGACGTGGAGGTGACGGGCGAGATCCAGGTAAAGCTCTGGGCGACGTCGACGGCGCCCGACACCGACTTCACGGCGAAGCTGATCGACGTGTACCCGCCCTCCCCCGATTTCCCCGGCGGCTTCGACCTGAACATCACCGACGGCATCATCCGGGCGCGCTACCGCGACACCCTGTCGGACGAGACGCTGATGGAGCCCGGCAACGTCTACACGTTCACGATCAAGCTCTACCCCACGTCGAACGTCTTCAAGAAGGGCCACCGGATCCGCGTGGACGTCTCGAGCAGCAACTTCCCGCGCTTCGACGTGAATCCCAACACCGGTGAGCCGCTGAACGACAATCGGCGGACGCAGACGGCGACGAACACGATCTTCCACGACCATCATCATCCGTCGCACATTGTGCTGCCGATCGTCGGGAAGTGACTTCAGGATACAGAAGACACGCACCCTCCCCATCCCTCCCCTGCGGGGAGGGCGCCCGAGCTAGTGACGCTCCAATTGAAGCCGCAACCGGGGATCCAAAACGCCCTTCCGGCGCGCGATGGACTCGGCTTCCCGGGCCTTGTCTTCGCGGCCCAGGACGCGCTCGCAGTCGGCGAGCCAGATATAGACGAGGGCGCTGTCCGAGCCGCCCGCGATGCCGCGCTCCAATTCCGCTCGAGCCTCGTCGTAGCGCCCCTCCTGAAAGAGCCGGTGGCCGCGCTCCGCCGTTTCGTGGGCCGCCAGCAGGGCGCGGTTCTCCGGGGCGCGGCCGTGTTGGATCGAGAAGAGGACGCCGCCGCAGACGAAGGCGCCCAGGACCAGCGCGGCCGCGGCCCGGCGGAGCCGGTCGCAGAGCCGCTCAATTCGGGCGCCGACCGACGGGTCGATCTCCGCGTGGAGCAGGATGTCGATCCGCCGCTCGATCGTGAAGTGCCGCCACGAGGGGGCCCAGACGGGAACGTGGTTGAGGGCCGCGACGCGGTCCAGCGCCGCCGCCATCGACCTCGCCGCGGCGTAGGGCGCCAGCCCGTTCGCGGCCGGCGGCGCCAGCCGGGCCGCCACCAGGTCCGCCTCGGTCTCGAAGCGGCGCGAGATCCAGCCGAACGCGAAGCGCCAGTAGCAGAGCGCCCAGGCCATGATGCCGCCCCACTTCAGCGTCGGAGAAACCTGCGCGGCGTCGAGCAGTTCGTTGACCAGGACCGTGGCCAGCGAGAACGCCAGCGCGAAGGCCAGGTAGAACGGGATGTGCCACTTCTGGGAGTGGGTGATCTCGTGGAGAACGACGCATTCGAGCTCGTCGGCCGTCATCCCGTCCAGGATGGCGTCCATGAAGAAGACGTAACGCCAGCGGCCCGAGAAGCCGACCACGAAGGCGTTCGCCATCCTCGCGCGTCCCGTCGGGATCACGAGCAGGTCGCTCGCGCGGAACCCGGCGACCGCGCACATGCGTTCCAGACGCTCCCGCAGCGGCCCCGCCGGCAAGGGCCGCGCGTTGAGGATGAAGCGCAGGAGCAGCGGCAGGAAGAAGAGGATCAGGCCCATGGTGCCGCTGATCAGGACCCAGCCCGTCACCGGGTAAATGAAGGCCAGCTTCTGGAGGGCTTCCAGCCGCTCCATCGCCTCCTCCAGGCCGAGCATCAGGAGGATGGGCAGGAGCGAGAGCCCCAGGAAGCCCCGGAATCCGAAGCTCAGGCCGCCGCGCGGGTCGATCCGGGCCCGCACGAGCGCGAGGATCGCGTAGAGCGCCATGAGGGGCGCCAGGCCCAGGATCCCGCTCAGCAGCGGGTCGTTCTCGGTCCCCAGCTCCCAGATCCAGAGAGGGAGATGGAAGACGTAGACCAGGTGGGCATAGAGAAGAAGCGCCGTGATCTCCAGGGCCCGGCGGGCGAGGACGGGCTGCGCCGGCCGCCGGGCCAGGACGGCCCAGCAGAGGCCCGCGTAGACGAGCGTGGAGCCCAGCAGCGCCCAGGGCGCGACCATGCTCTTCGCGAATGCCAGCGGCTCGAACCCCGACGGGTAGGACGTGAGGATCAGGAGGCCGGCCAGGTAGTAGAACGGGTTGCTCATCGTCGTCTGGGGAGGCAGTCTACCAGAACTTCGAGGAATTCGGCGTCCCCCCTCCGCGTCTAAGATGCGGAAGGGCCGGGAAGTTGACGGTCGAGATCCATTGATGGTACTATTGTGAAAGACGGCCCATCCACAATGCTCTAAGGGGGATGCACGCACATGTTTGAGAAATTCACCGAACGCGCTCGGAAGGTCATGAGTCTCGCCCGCCAGGAGGCTCAGCGCCTCAACAGCGAGTTCATCGGGACGGAGCACATCCTCCTGGGCATCATCCAGGAAGGCGGCGGCGTGGCCGCGAAAGTGCTCAAGAACCTCAACGTCGACCTCAAGCGCATCCGGCAGGAGATCGAGAAGCTCATCACCCCCTCGACCTCCCCCACCGTGACCCTCGGCCAGCTCCCCTTCTCGCCCCGCGCCAAGCGCGTCATCGAGCTGGCGGGCGAGGCGGCCAGCCAGCTGGGCCACGACGTCATCGGCACCGAGCACCTGCTCCTCGGCCTCCTCAAGGAGAACGAGGGCATCGCGGCCCAGGTCCTGACCAACCTCGGGCTCAAGCTCGACGAGGTCCGCGACATGGTCCTCGAGGTGCTGGGGGCGGACGTCGGCCAGCAGGACGTGGACGACAAGCTTTCGACCAAGACCTCCAAGTCCAAGACGCCGGCGCTCGACGCGTTCGGCCGCGACCTGATGGAGCTGGCGCGCGAGCGCAAGCTCGACCCGGTCATCGGCCGCCGCAAGGAGATCGAGCGCGTCATGCAGATTCTTTCCCGCCGCACGAAGAACAACCCCGTGCTGCTGGGCGAGGCGGGCGTCGGCAAGACCGCCATCGTCGAAGGCCTCGCGCAGGACATCATCAACGGCAACGTCCCCGAGGTCCTCAAGGAGAAGCGGATCGTGGTGCTCGACCTGGCCCTCATGGTGGCCGGCACCAAGTACCGCGGCCAGTTCGAAGAGCGCATCAAAGCGGTCATGAACGAGGTCCGCCGCGCCAAGAACATCATCCTCTTCATCGACGAGCTCCACACGCTGGTGGGCGCGGGCGGCGCCGAGGGCGCCATCGACGCGGCCAACGTGCTCAAGCCGTCGCTGTCGCGCGGCGAGATCCAGTGCGTCGGCGCGACCACGCTGGACGAGTACCGCAAGCACATCGAGAAGGACGGCGCCCTCGAGCGCCGCTTCCAGACGATCGTCGTCGAGCCGCCGGGCCGCGACGAGAGCCTCGAGATCATGAAGGGCCTGCGCGACAAGTACGAGGCCCACCACCGCGTCCGCTACACGGACGAGGCCCTGGAGGCCTGCGTCGACCTCTCGAACCGCTACATCAACGGCCGCTTCCTCCCCGACAAGGCGATCGACGTGATGGACGAGGCCGGCGCCCGGGTGCGCCTGCAGTCCATGGTCTCGCCCCCCAACATCAAGGAGCTCGAGGAGGAGATCAAGAAGCTCGAGAAGGAGAAGGACGAGGCCATCTCGCTGCAGGAGTTCGAACGGGCCGCGCAGATGCGCGACCGCGCCATGCAGCTCAAGAAGAACAAGGAGAAGATCCTCGCCGAGTGGCGCGAGCAGAACAAGGAGTTCGACGGCGTGGTGGACGCCGAGGTCATCTCGCAGACCGTGTCCATGATGACCGGCATCCCGCTGACCCGGATCGAGAAGAAGGAGGCCGAGCGGCTCCTCAACCTCGAGGACGAGCTCCACAAGATGGTCGTCAGCCAGAACGAGGCGGTCAGCGCCGTGGCGCGCGCCATCCGGCGCAGCCGCGCGGGCCTGAAGGACCCGCGCCGCCCGATCGGCTCGTTCATCTTCCTGGGCCCCACCGGCGTCGGCAAGACGCTGATGGCGAAGGCCCTCGCCCGGATCATGTTCGGCGAGGAGAACGCCCTCATCACGATCGACATGTCGGAGTACATGGAGAAGCACAACGTGTCGCGCCTGATCGGCGCGCCGCCCGGATACGTCGGCTACGAGGAAGGCGGCCACCTGACCGAGAAGATCCGCCGCCGCCCCTACGCGGTGGTGCTCTTCGACGAAATCGAGAAGGCGCACTCGGACGTGTTCAACATGCTCCTCCAGATCATGGAAGAGGGCCGGCTGACCGACAGCTTCGGCCGGAACATCGATTTCAAGAACGCGATCCTGATCATGACCTCGAACATCGGGGCCGACCTGCTGAAGAACGCCTCCCCGCTGGGCTTCGGCGGAAAGCGCTCGATCGACGCGACCTACCAGGGCATGAAGGACATGCTCTCCAAGGAAGTCGAGAAGCACTTCCGCCCCGAGTTCATCAACCGTCTGGACGACCTGATCGTCTTCCGCCCGCTGCAGCGGACCGACCTCGAGTCGATCATCCACCTGGAGATGAAGGCGGTCGAGGCGCGCGTCGCCAAGAAGGGCGTGCGGATCACGCTGACGGAGGAGGCGCTGGGCTACCTGATCGACCAGGGTTTCAACCCCGACTTCGGCGCCCGGCCCCTGAAGCGCGCGATCGAGCGGCTGGTCGAAGACCCGCTGAGCGAAGGCCTGCTTCGCGGCGAGTTCAAGGAGGCCAAGCATATCCACATCAGCCTGAAGGACAAGCACCTGTTCTTCGAGCCGATGGAGGACGGCGGGGCCAAGAAGGAAGTCGGCGCCGGCTCCGGCGAGGGGTCCAAGAAGTAGCACGACGGGTACCAACGAAAGCCGCAGGGTCGAAAGGCCCTGCGGCTTTTTTATTTCCACGGATTGGCCACCGAGCCCAAGGAGCCCTCAGAGACTATCTCTGTGGGCTTTGAGGGCTCCGTGGCCAATCCGACCGGAGAGGGCGCGACCTAGAGGCGGGTGATCTTTTCGCGAAGGGCGTAGCGGACGAGGCCGACCAGATCGTAGATGTGGAGCCGTTCCATGACCTGGGCGCGGTGGGTTTCCACGGTCTTCGGGCTGATGCCCAGGATCCGGGCGATCCGTTTGACGCCGCTTCCCTCGGCGAGCAGCTTGAGAACCTCGTACTGCCGGGGAGTTAGCGGAGAAGACCCGGCGCGTCCTGACTTCGGTCGGCGGACGCGCGCCCGGTCCGCCCCGTTCCCCTGAGGATGGTCTCCACGGCCGTCCCGGACACGCCGGAGCAGCCTCTCGAGATCCACCGTGGTCGCGTTCCTCGACAGCACGCCGGCGGCCCCCGCTTCCTTGGCGCGGACCTCCGCCTTGTCGTCCCCGTCGCTGGCGACCATGATGATGCGCGACATGGGGCTGAAATGAAGAATCTGCGACATCGCCTCGATGCCGTTCAGTTCCGCGAGTTCGCTCTCGATGACGACGAGGCCGGGCCGATGGCTCTTCGCGAGCACGACGGCCTCACGGCCGTTGCCGGTCTCGGCAACGACCTTCACCCGGCCCAACCCCTCCAGCAGGCAGCGAAGGCCCGCCCGGAACAGGGAGTGGTCCGTGGCTAGGACCAGACGTAGCGTCTTCATGAGCTACGTCGGACCGACAGAGATGCAGTTTCTCGCTGATTCATTCTATCCCGGCCTGCAAAGAGTATCGCCACCGGCAGTCGCTCCAACAATAGGGCGTTTCCTGAGTCGTGAACCCGATCGGTACGGAGTATGGACGCGATTGAGGGAACGCCACATCACGGGTCCCGGCCAGGCTTCGAAGAATTCTTTTTCGAACGTCCCGCGGACCCCACTGCGGTTGCCAATATTATAACGCGCCTCTTCCGGCCTGTCATTCCCCTCGCGGCGGGCGCCGTTGACTTTTTGCCCTGCCCGCCTATAATGGCCTTCTCGCGCAGGCGGCGGATTTCGTCCGCGCCTGCGCCTTTTTCATGGACTTCGCCACCCGTTTCGACCCCAAGGAAGCCGAGAGCCGCCTCTACACGTTCTGGGAGCAGAACGGCCTCTTCACCGCCGACGCCGATTCCGCGAAAGAGCCGTTCTCGATGGTGATCCCGCCGCCGAACGTGACGGGGGCGCTCCACATGGGCCACGCGCTCAACAACACCCTCCAGGACATCCTGGCCCGGGTGAAGCGCATGGAGGGCCACGAGGTGCTCTGGATTGCCGGCACCGACCACGCCGGCATCGCCACCCAGACCGTGGTGGAGAAGGAACTGCTCAAGACCGAGAAGAAGTCGCGCTGGGACCTCGGCCGCGAGGAGTTCCTCAAGCGCGTCTGGAAATGGAAGGAGCAGTACGGCAACACGATCCTCAACCAGCTCCGCCGCCTGGGCTGCAGCTGCGACTGGTCCCGCGTGCGCTTCACGATGGACGAGGGCTACTCGCGGGCGATCCGCACCGTGTTCGTGTCCCTCTTCAAGAAGCAGCTCATCTACCGGGGGCTGCGGATCGTCCAGTGGTGCCCGAAGGACAAGACCGCGCTGTCCGACCTCGAGGTGGAATCGCCCGAGAACCCGCCGCCCGGCAAGCTCTGGCACATCAAGTACCCCGTAAAGGGCGAGCCCGGCCGCTTTCTCACCGTGGCGACCACGCGGCCCGAGACGATGCTCGGCGACACCGCGGTGGCCGTGCACCCCGACGACCCGCGCTACAAGGCGCTGATCGGGAAGACCGTGATCCTCCCGCTCCTGAACCGGGAGATCCCTGTGATCGGCGACGCGATCCTCGTCGATCCCAAGTTCGGCAGCGGCGTGGTGAAGGTGACCCCCGCCCACGACCCCAACGACTTCGAGTGCGGCCTGCGGAACAAGCTTCCCGCCATCATCATCATGGACGAGGGCGCCGTCATCAACGACAACGGCGGACCCTACAAGGGCCTCGACCGCTACGAGGCGCGCAAGAAGATCGTGGCCGACCTGGAAGCGCAGGGGCTCCTGGTGAAGACCGAGGACCACAACACCCCGGCGGGCACCTGCTACCGCTGCGGCACCGTGGTCGAGCCCTACCTGTCCGAGCAGTGGTTCTGCTCCATGAAGCCCCTCGCGGCACCCGCCATCGCGGCCGTGAAGGGCAACGACGTCGACTTCCATCCCGAGCGCTGGTCGAAGCTCTACCTCGACTGGATGGAGAACATCCGTGACTGGTGCATCTCGCGCCAGATCTGGTGGGGACACCGCATCCCGGTGTGGTACTGCCCCAACAAGCACGCGGTGGCCGCCGTCGAGGACCCGACGTCCTGCCCCCAGTGCGGATCGAAGGACCTGCAGCAGGACAACGACGTGCTCGACACGTGGTTCTCCAGCGCGCTCTGGCCCTTCGCGACGCTGGGCTGGCCCGACGAGACCCCCGACCTCGAGAAGTTCTACCCCACCCAGGTGCTGGTGACGAGCCGCGACATCATCAACCTCTGGGTCGCCCGGATGATCATGTCCGGGTTCGAGTTCCGCGGCGAACGGCCCTTCTCGGACGTGATCATCCACGCGACGATCATGGACGACGAAGGCAAGCGGATGTCGAAGTCCAAGGGCACCGGCGTCGACCCGCTCGAGCTGATCGACGCCTACGGGGCGGACGCGCTGCGCTTCGCCCTCGCCTGGCTGACGACGGGCACGCAGGACCTCAAGTTCGGCAAGAAGTTCTCGAAGCTGCGCGTCGAGATGGCCCGCAACTTCGTGACGAAGCTCTGGAACGCCGCGCGCTACGTGTCGGAGAAGATCGGCGACACCCCCGCGACCGTGCCCTCCGCCGGCCTGACCGAGGAGGACCACTGGATCCTCAGCCGCCTCGCCACGACCGTGGAGGGCGTGACCGCGGCCGTCGACCGCTACGAGTTCGGCGAGGCCGCGCAGCACCTCTACAAGTTCGTCTGGGACGACTTCTGCGCCTGGTACCTCGAGCTCTCGAAGCGGCGCTCCGACGAGCCCCACGTGAAGCAGACGCTGGCCACCGTGCTCGACACGACGCTGCGCCTCATGCACCCCTTCACGCCCTTCTTCACCGAGGAAATCTGGCAGAAGCTGGGGCGCAAGCAGTCGATCATGACCGCGACCTGGCCCGAGGCGAAGGACGCCCTCCGAAACGAAGCGCTCGAGAAGCGCATGGAGCTGGTGTTCGAGGCCGTCGGGGTGATCCGCGAGGTGCGCAACCGGAACGGCATCGCGCCCAAGGTGACCCTCTCTACCGTGATCTCCGCCAAGGACGAGGCGACCGCGGCGCTCCTCAAGGCGGGCGCCGAGATCATCCGCGACCAGGCCAACCTGGACGAGCTGTCGATCGGCGTGGCGCTCGCGAAGCCGAAGTTCTCCGCCAGCGGCGCATCCACGGCCTTCACGGTCTACGTGCCCCTCGAGGGCAAGATCGACATCAAGGCCGAGATCGACCGGACGAAGAAGGAGATCGACAAGACGCGCGAGCAGATCTCCCAGGCGGAAAAGCAGCTCTCGAACGAGGAATTCCGCAAACGAAAGCCCGAGCTGGCCCGTGAGATAGAAGAGAAGCTCGCCGCGCTGAAGACCAAGCTCGCCGAGCTCGAGGCTCACCTCAAGGAAATCGAGGGCGGATGAAGATCGGCGACCTTCTCAAGGAAGGCCAGATCGCCACGGGCTTCCAGGCCCGCGACAAGTGGGAGGCGATCACGAAGCTGGTCGATCTCCTGATCTCCCAGAACCGCCTGAAGGCCGAGCACCGGGACAGCGTCTACGCCGCGCTCGCCGCCCGCGAGAACGTCGCCTCGACCGGCATGGAGCACGGCGTCGCGATCCCCCACGCGAGCGTGGACGGCGTCGACGACGCGCTGGCCGCCCTCGCGATCGCGCCCGAGGGCATCCCCTTCCAGTCCGCGGACGGCCGCCCCGCCCGCCTGGTGATCCTGCTTGTCATCCCCCGCAAGGCGGTCCAGAAGCACATCCGGACCCTGGCGGGGATCGCGCGCCTGCTGCAGTACGAGGAGATGCGCGACGCGCTGACGAACGCCCGCAGCGCCCGCGAGGCCCTGCAGATCATTCGCGAAGAAGAGAAGAAAGATCCGTCCTAGTCCGCGGAACTCACTCCCTTATTGGCCACAGAGCCCTCCGAGCCCGCAGAGGAGATTCTTTCTCTGAGGGCTTTGTGGGCTCTGTGGCCCACCGGTGGGAGTCGTGGGGATGCGTTAGCTGCGGGAGTGGCGCGTGAGGCGGTCGAGGCCTTCCGCGGCGACGGCCCGGCGAACCTCCACCTCGTTCGGCGCGCCGGGCTTGCGGATCGTTTCCACGTCGCGGGTAAAGACCGCGACCCTCGCGCGGCGCTCGTCGACGACCGGCGCCCGCTTGATCTCCTGCCGGAGCATGCGCTCGATCTGCTGCTCGCTGCCGCCGGAGTGGACGAACTGCACCCCCAGCTCGAAGGGGCCTTCCGAGGGGTTCAGGCCGAGCCAGCGCAGTTGGGCCTTGATGGTGAGGTCGGGACCGGTCGCCGAGGGGCCGGCCAGGACGAGCGACACGGTGTCCCTCAGGGGGAACGCGGAGGGGCTCAGGATGCGGCAGCCGCCGACGTTCAGGTTCCGGATGTGGCCGACCGCGCGCTCCCGGTTGCCGAGGATTTCACACCAGAGGTCGACCTTGATCCGGGCCTTCCGCGCCTTCTGGGCGCGGCCGCGGTATGGTTTTGGCGCGTCGGATTCGTTCATGAAACCTTACTCACCAATACACAACCGGAGGCAAGCCGAAGCGTAAGAAAATAATTCATGGTTTCCCTGAGGCCACTCCCTTAACCCCTGACGTTGAAGGGGTAAGGATTACTGCGAGAATTGATTATAAAGGGAGGCGTACACGCCGCCGTGCCGGAGCAGGTCGTCGTGCCTCCCCTCCTCCACCAGGCGACCCTGATCGAGAACCAGGATCCGGTCGGCGTTCCTGATCGTCGAGAGCCGGTGGGCGATCACGAAGGTGATCCGGTGGTCGGAGCGCAGCAGGTTGTCCAGGGCCGACTGGACCGCCCGCTCGCTCTCGGCGTCGAGCGAGTTCGTCGCTTCGTCGAGCACGAGGATCGACGGGTCCCGCAGGACGGCCCGCGCGATGGCGATCCGCTGGCGCTGGCCGCCCGAGAGCTTGGCGCCGCGTTCCCCCACCACGGTGTCGTAGCCCTTCTCGAGCCCCGCGATGAAGTCGTGGATGTTCGCCGCCTTCGCGGCGCTCTCCACCTCGGGCTGCGAGGCGCCGCGCCGACCGTAGCGGATGTTCTCCCCGATGCTGGTGTTGAAGAGGAAGGTCTCCTGGGTCACCACCGCCACGTGGCCGAGCAGCGAGGAGCGGCGCACCCGCCGGAGGTCCACCCCGCTCACCCGGACTTCGCCCTGCTGCGGGTCGTAGAAGCGGCAGAGCAGGTCGCAAAGCGTCGTCTTGCCGGCGCCGCTCGGGCCCACGACCGCCACGACCTCGCCCGGCGTCGACCCCAGGCTCAGGTCCCGCAGCACCGGGACGGAGTTGTAGGAGAAGGTCACGCCCTTGAACTCCACCCCGGTCACCTTGGGCAGATCCTCGCCCGCGTCGTGCTCGGTCTCGCGCGGCTGGTCCAGCAGGTGGAAAACGCGCTCGGCCCCCGCCGAGGCCTCGAGGAGGCGGTTGTAGGACTTCGCCATTTCCCGGACCGAGGAGTTGATCATCGCGACCGCGAGGCCGAAGAACGCCAGCTGCCCGGCGGTCAGCTCGCCGCGGTCGAGCATGCGGTAGCCGCCCACCAGGATGACCGCGACCGCGAGACCCATGAAGAGCGCGTTCATGTTGTCGACGAACGCCTTGCGGCCCAGGGCCGCCATCAGGCGGCCGAAGTAGTTCTCGTTGTGCTCCCGAAACTCGCGGACCTGTTGGGCCTCCGTGTTGAAGGCCTTCACGACCTTGATGCCGCCGAAGGTCTGGATCATGGTGCCGGTCATGTCGCCCAGGTGCTCCAGGCTTTTCTTGCGCGCCTTGCGCATCTTGCGGCCGAGCCGCGCCAGCACCAGCACGTAGAACGGGAAGAACGCGCAGGCGATCGCCGCCAGCTTCCAGTTCGTGTAGAAGCAGCCCGCCAGGGCCCAGGTGATCATGATCGGGTGGACGATGGCGTCGTCGAAGAGGAAGTTCGTCGCCATCTCGGTGACGGTGACGTCGTTGGTCATTCGCGAGACGAGGTCTCCGGCCTTTCGGTCGTAGTGAAAGCGCAGCGGCAGGTAGGCCAGGTGCTCCGCGACGTCGTTCCGGAGGTCCGCGACCATGCGGTTCGTCAGCCAGTTCGTCAGGTAGTCCCGGAGGCAGCCGAAGACGAACATCACGATCGAGAGGGTGATCGTCAGGGTAGCAACGGTGCGGATGTCCCACTCGTGGGGTTTGATGAACTTCCGCAGCTCTACCGTGAGGGAGTACGGCCCTTCCGCCCTCCCGGCCTCCCCCTTCTCGACGTCGTTCTTGTAGTCGATGACCGGCTTGATCATGAAGCTCTGGACCGTCTTGGCGCCGGTGGCGATCAGGACGACCAGAAGCGTGAGGACGATACGACCCGCGTAGGGCCTGGCGCGGCGGAGGAAGCGGAAGCAGACGGCCAGGACGTTCGGGGGGGCCGGCTCCGGGACCGGCTCGACCGTCACTTGGCGTACTGCTCCAATTGCTTGCGGTAGGTATCGAAGCGCTGCTTCGTCTCGTCGAAGGTGTCGCCGCCGAACTTGGCGAGGAAGACGCGGGCCACCTCGAAGGCCACCACCGCCTGGCCGATCACGCTCGCAGCGGGCACGACGCAGACGTCCGAGCGCTCGTAAAGCGCCGCGCCCTGCTCCTTGGAGGCGAGGTCGACGGTCTGCATCGGCTTGCGGAGCGTGGAGATCGGCTTGCAGGCCGCGCGCACGACGACGGGCTGGCCGTTGGTCATGCCGCCCTCGATGCCGCCCGCGTTGTTGCGCGAGCGCGCGATCTTCCCGCCCTCGCCGAGCACGATCTCGTCGTGCATCTGCGAGCCCGTCCGACGCGCCGCCTCGAAGCCCAGCCCCACCTCGACCGCCTTCACGGTCTGGACGGACATCAGGGCCCGGGCCAGGCCCCCGTCGAGCTTGTCCTCCCAGCCGGCGTGCGTGCCCAGGCCGGGGGGCGCGTTGAAGACGCGCACCTCGAAGATGCCCCCGAGGGTGTCGCCGGCCTGCTTGACCTCGTCGACCTTCGCCTTGAGCTTCTCGTCGAGGTCCTTGTCGAGCGTGTAGAACATCGACTCCTCGCGGACGCGCAGCAGCTCGTCCGGGGCGTCGATGCGGGTCGGGCTGCTGATGCCGCCGATCTCGACGACGTAGCCGAGCACGCGGATGCCGAAGTTCGAGAGGAAGGAGTTCGCGAGGGCGCCGGCGGCGACGCGGGCGGCCGTCTCCCGGGCGCTGGAGCGCTCAGCCACGTCGCGCGCGTCGTTGGTGCCGAACTTCATAGCCCCCGCCAGGTCGGCATGTCCCGGCCGCGGGCGGGTGATCGGGTTGAGCTCCTCGGTGTTCTGGACCCGGTTCATGATCTGGAGGGTCACGATGGCACCGAGGGAATGGCCCTTCCGCATGCCCGTGACGATCTCGGCCTCGTCCTTCTCCAGCTTCATGCGGGCGCCGCGGCCGTAGCCGCCCTGGCGCCGGGAGAGCTCGGCGTTGATGGCGTCCGGATCCAGAGGGGTGCCGTACGGGAGCCCTTCGATCGAGGTGACGAGGCACTTCCCGTGCGATTCCCCGGCGGTCGTATAGCGCAGCATGAGGAGAGGGATTATAGATTGGGCGGGGGCTTCAGGCAATGGCCCCGGATTCCCACAAATCACACCGCGTCCGGGGTGGAAATTGTTATCTATTCAATGGGTTAGATACAATTCGGGGACTAATTCGTTGGAGTGAGTGTCAGATCGGGGTAAGGAGCGGGATGCATGAAAGCTTTCATTCTGGCGGCGCTGCTGGCGCTGCCCCAGGCTAAGGGCCCCTACGAGCCCCCCGACCGAGAACCCAGCCCCGAAGAAACCCTCATCCTCGAGTACATGAACCGCTTCCGCGCGAACCCCGTCGCGGAGATGGAGATCATCGCGCCCCCGACCAAGAGCGGAGGCGGCGTGGACTGGAAGATGTTCCGCGACGAGATGCGGCAGCTCAAGCCGATGCCGCCGCTGGTCTTCAACCTCGACCTGCTCGACGCCGCGCGCAAGCACAGCTACTACATGGTCTACAACGGTCTCGGCCACGACGAGACGCCCGGCAAGGCGGGCTTCTACGGCGCGGGCCCGGGCGACCGGATCAAGCTCTCGGGCTTCAAGGGCGGCGGCTGGGCCGAGAACGCCTTCGCGGGCTCCCCGGGTCCCTGGGGCAGCCACGAGGGCTTCATCGTCGACGGCGGCGACGGCCCCGGCGGCATGCAGCCCAACCGCGGCCATCGGAAGAACATGATGAGCGCCCAGCGCGAGGTCGGCCCCGGCGGCGTCCCGAACGGCAAGGGCCTTTCGGTCACCCACGACTTCGGCTCGCGCGACGTGCGCATGGCCGGCGGCGTCGTCTACGTGGACGCCAACGGCAACAATTTCTACGACATCGGCGAAGGCGTCGGCCAGGTCACCATCAGCTCCAGCGACGGCGGCGCGGTGGCGACCTGGAAGAGCGGCGCCTACGAGCTCGACCTCAAGGGTCAGAAGGACGTGGTCCTGACCGCCTATTGGGGCGGCGAGAAGGTCACCAAGACCTTCCCCGCGGGCAAGGACAACGTGAAGTTCGACTGGATCATCCCCAAGGAGGTCCCCCTCAAAGCCGCGGACAAGCTGATCGACGCCGCCGAGAAGGCCAAGGATGGCCCGAAGCAGTTCGCCTCGGCGGTCGCGCTCCTGGTGGGCAGCCGCAGCCTCTACGTCGACGCCGAGCGGCGCAAGAAGGTCCAGGAGCTGACAAAGGACGTCGCCACGCAGCTCGACGAGGCCGAGAAAGCCGTGACCGAGGCCCTGAAGGACCCGGACGGCTCCGGGCTCAAGAAGGTCATCGACGAGCAGCGGAAGCCCTTCCGGAGCACCGAGGCGGACGCCTGGTTCCAGGACGCCGAGACGATCGGGAAGCTCAAGCGCGGTCTCGCGAATTTTCAGAAATCCGCGGGTCCCAAGCCCGTCGATAAGGAAAAGAGTATGTTCATCGAGCGGCTCGAGGCCGAAGGCGCGCGGATCAAGACCACGCACTTCAAGGCCGAGCTCTCGGGACTGATCTCGAAGGTGAAGGGTCTCTAAGGAGGTCCGTCGATGCGACTCGCCATCGTCGCGCTCCTGCTGCTGCAGGCGAAAACGGCTCCGCCCGGCGCGTCCGACGAGGACAAGCCGCTGAAGATCCAGGTGGTTCCGCAGGACGCCGTGACTCCCTTCCAGGCTCAGCTCCTGGGCGACCTCGACCGCCCCGTCGGCGAGGGCATCACGATGGGCGCCGTTCTGATTCCCGCGAAGGTGAACGACAAAGGCGGGCTGGAGCTCGACCTCAAGAACGACGGCAAGCCCCGCACGATCAGCGGCAAGCGCGAGATCGTGACGGTCCCGGTCCAGGGCGAAGGCGAGAAGCCCAAGACCATGAACGTGAAGCTCGAATTCCACAAGCGCGAGGACGGCAGCTGGGTCTACCGCAACCTGACGACCCTGCACGTCCAGATCGGTGCCGAGCAGTTCGTGATCGTCGACGCCAACGGCAACGGCAGCTACAGCGACAGCAAGGCGGACGGCATGGCCTGGGAAGGCCGCAGCTGGCTCTATCCCCTGCCCGGCGAGCACGAGCGCTGGTGCTCGGCGACGATGGACTTCGTCGGACTGCAGATGGGCCCGCTCGGCGAGAAGGCGACCGTCAAGGGCAAGGCGCTGGCGACCACGGTCCCGGCCGCCCTCCCCATCCTGAAGGGGGTCAACGAGGAGCGGGTCGAAATCGGCCTCACGCCGCGCCCCGAGGACCCGAAGCTGAGCGCGGACCTGCAGAAGCACTGCAAGTACATGTCGATGACCGGCGTGCTCGCGCACCCCGAGGAGCCCGGCAAGCCCGGCTACACCGAGGAGGGCCACAAGGCCGGGATGCGCTCGATCCTGGGCCGCGGCACCGCGGCGGAGAACGTGGCGGCCATGATGGTGGGCACCTACTTCCACCGGCAGGACGTGATCCGTCCCGCGACGATGGCGTTCGGCGTCGGCTGCGAAGGCACGTTCACGGGCATCGACGGCCGCACGACCATGGGCCAGGCGCCGCCGACCTTCTGGCCGGTGCTCTGCCCCGTGCCCGGCCAGACCGGCGTGGGCACGAACTACGGCAAGGAGGCGCCCGACGCCTGCCCCGGCGACGCCGCGGCGGGCTATCCCATCACCGTCTACTTCGGGACCTCCGCCCTGAAGCTCAAGGAGTGGTCGCTCAAGATGCTCGAGAAGGGCGCGGCGCAGCTGCCGCCCGGCGCCAAGACGCCGCCCGGCACGCCGGTGGACTGCTATGTCTTCGACCCGCAGACCGGCGTCAGCGCCGACATGACGAAGTACCAGGCGGCGGTCTGCCTGATCCCGAAGGACCCCCTCAAGGTGAACGTCGACTACGAGGTGAGCATGACGGTCGACGTGAACGGCAAGCCCTGGTCGAAGACCTGGCGCTTCAACACGTCGCAGTCCCGCGGCTCCAAGGATCGGCCGCCCCGCTAGGCATTAACAAAACGCGGCGTCTATTCTGTTAATCGCGGATCTTCTCGATGGCCGCCGGCGCGTCCTTGATCTGCATCGTGCGCTTATCGAACTTCGCGCCCAGCGAATGGAAGAACTCCCAGAGCTCCGTGGTGACCGTGCGGCAGCCGATGCCCGACTGGGTGCCGGGACCGACGTACTGGTTGAACTTGAAGTGGATCAGGCAGCCCGGCGCCATGAAGCGCTTCAGGTCCTTCAGGAAGAACTGCCACTCCTTCAGCCCCCACTGGCCCTCGAAGCCCGCGCGGTCGAACATGGTCGCGAACGCGGTCACGAGGTCGAAGGGCCCGCCGGGGATCTGGGGCAGCGGCTGAAGCGGCTCGATCCGGTGCACGACCTTCTTGAGGCCGAGCAGCTTCGTGACCTGGCCCAGGTAGGGGTCGTCGATGTCGAGCCCCACCGGCTGGTGCCCCAGCTGCTTCGCGGCGTACATGAAGTAGCCGAAGCCGCAGCCGATGTCGAAGATCCGCAGGCCCTTCGCCTTGTCCAGCTGCAGCTTGTAGGCGCGCTCGGCGTTGCGGATCAGCGAGTGCTCGAAGCGGTCCTGGTACTTGCGGCAGCTGTGGCCGTCGAACTTTGAGCGCAGATCCTCCATCGCCTGGACGTCGATCCCCTTGAACATCCCCTTGCGGATCGCGCGCCGCGCCTGGAAGCGGTTGAGGTTCTTCTGGGTGACGCTCTTCAGCTTCCCCATCGCCTTCTTGAACATGGGCGCTCACTCTAGCAAATTGACCGGATCTTCCCAACAGATCGACGCCGGTGGCCGGGAGGCCGGAAGGGGATCTAGGATTCCTGCGTGGTGATGTCGGCTTCGCCCTCGAGAGGCGTGAACTTGCCCTCCTGGCCGATCTTGGTCAGGCGGAGCGCTTCGCTCACGACCTTCAGGAGCTGCTGCTTCGAGAACGGCTTGGCCAGGAACCCGTAGAGGCCGTAGAAGAAGTCCTTCGGGGTGTGCAGGATGATGGCCTTCGCGGTGAGCATCACGACCGGCACCTCGCGGGTGCGCTCGTCCTTCTTCAGGTTGTCGAAGACGGTGTAGCCGTCCATGCCGGGCATCATGATGTCGAGCAGGATGAGGTCGATGCCCCCCTGCTGGGCGACCTGGATGCCTTCGAAGGGGTCCCCGACGGCCTTCACGTTGTACCCCTCGTTCTCGAGGAAGTACTTGATGATGTCGAGGATCTTCTTGGAGTCGTCGATCGCCAGAATCGTGTAGGTGCTCATCGTTGCGCCGTAATTATAACTCATTCCCCGCGAAGTTGCATGATCCATGCGACAAGCAGCAAGGCCAGCGACAGCCCCGCCGCCGCCCCGGCAAAGCCCTCCCGCTTGGGCACCCGTCCGGCCGGCCGCGCGGGGTCCCAGTCGAGGGAACGCGCCTCCCCGGCCGTGTCGGACTCCCGCTCGTCCAGCAGGTTCGCCCGGAGCTTCCGGGGCCCCGCCGGCGTCTGGAACCCGTAGTCCCCCGCCATGTGCGCCACGAACGACCCGTCCGGCAGCAGCGACGGCTTCACCCCGTCGGGCGATTGCTGCAGCGACCAGCCCGGCGGCAGCAGGAAGGACCGCCCCGTCCGGAGCGCGGCGAAGCCCGAGGCTCCGGCGCGGGCCACGTCGACCAGGTTCGCGAAGAAGATCGGGAGCGAATGCAGGCCCTTTCCCCACTCGTGGACGTCGACGCAGAACCGTAGTTCCTTCCCCCGCAGGGCCGCCGCCACCTTGCCGTCCACGCGGATCAGCGGCTCACCCCCGCGCTCGCCGGGCGGCAGTTCCCCCAGCGGGAGCTCCGAGCCGCGCTGCTCCAGGTCGGCCGTCAGCGGATGCTTTACGATCGCCGCCTCGCCCTGGAGCGTCGCCGCGGGCGTGACGATCCAGACCCGGAAGCCGCCCGCCCCCGGCGTCGCGTCGACCCCGATGGCCAGCGTCGCGGACCCGCTCCCGCTCGTCAGCGTCACCCCGGGGATCGAGCGCAGCGCCTTGAGCAGCTGCGGGTCCATCAGGCCCGAGACCGACACCGTCGTCCGCAGCTCGGCGAGGCGCGTCGCCTCGACGACGTTGTCGAGCGGGAAGGAATCGGCGACGTCGAGGGCAACACGCACGGACTCGGCCTTGGAGTAGTCGGCCCGGTGGGACCAGCGCTGCGCGCCCGCCGGAATCGTTTCGCGGACCTTCACCCCTCCGGCGAGCAGCTCGACCGGGATCGGCTTCGGCGGTCCGTGGTTGACGACTCTGATGAAGACCTCGTCGTCGGTCGCGCTGAACTCGGCGATGCCGACGTTGTCCGCGGCCGCCGAGAACAGTTGCAGATCCGCCCCCGGGACCGGCCGATCGGAGAAGAGCACGACGTGATCGGAGCCGACCCGCGCCGCGGCAATCAGCGGCTCGAGATCGACGTGCTCGTCGATCTGGAGATCGTCCGTCAGCGCCTCCAAGCGCCGAGGCGACGGGGTTGCTGCATAGAACGTGACCTCGTCCTTCTGGAGTTTGTTGAGGATCAGCTGGCCCGCCGTCGCCGTGGAGCGGCGCAGCCTCTGATCTGCCCTCATCCTTGCCGAGCTGTCGAACACCAGCGCGACCCGGCGCGGCTGAAACTCCTGCGTTTCGCGGTACGGCCCGGCGAGCGCCGCGATCGCCGCGGCGATGGCCAGCGCCTGCAGGAGCAGCTCGAAGCGCCAGCGGGGCCGCCGCAGCGCGCGGACCGGCGGGTTGCGCTCCGGGATCTTCTTCCAGAGCACGAGGCTGGGCACCGTCACCCGCGCGGCGGCCTGGCGCCAGAGGCTGAAGAGGATCAGCAGGACAAGGGAGCTCAGTCCCCAGAAGGCGGCCGGCGTCTCGAAGCTCACTCGAGCACCCCCGCCTCGCGGAGGTAGACCTGGACGATCTCCTCCAGCGGGGTCGAGCTGGCGCAGCGGAGGTAGTTGATCTCGCGGTCGAAGCACCACTTCTTCCAGCCCGAGCAATGCTCGGCGAGCAGGCGCCGGTACTCGGCGCGCTCCTCGTCGCCCACGAAGCGGACGCAGGTCTCGCCCGTCTCGGCGTCGACGAGCTTCACCTTGCCCGAGAGCGGCGGCTCCAGCTCTTCCGGGGACAGCACGTGGATCACCGCGGTCTCGGTCCGGAGCCGCAGGAGCTGCGAGCGGAGCCCCTCGTCCCAGAGGTCGCTCACGATGATCGCGAGGCCGCGCGGCACGACCGGGACCGTGAAGGGCCCGCCGATCCGGAGCGACTCCAGCTCGACCAGCGGAATGGAGGTGGCCTCCTGGTTCGCGACCAGCGCGAGGGCCGCCCCCAGGCGCCGGGCGAACTCGAATTTCGCCGCCATCGAGGGCGACGTGTCGATCACGAGGCGGACCGAGAGCGCCTCCTCTCGGGTGAACTCCTTGACGTAGAGCTGGCCGAGGCGGCCGTAGAGGTTCCAGTCGATCGCGCGGAACTCGTCGCCCTGGGTGTAGGAGCGATGGGACGTGAACTCCGCGGAGCCGCCGCGGCGCTTCGTGATCCGCTCCCCTTCCCGGCGGCCGGAGATCGAGCGGCGGACCGCGAGACGGAGTCCTTCCAGCTTCCGGAGGAATGCGTCGTCGAACAGCATCGAAGTCAGAGCCGCCGCGCTACATCGATATCGGCATTTATTTGACGCTTCAGCGCGTCGGGACCGTCGAACTTCTTCTCGTCGCGGATGCGGGCGAGGAAGCGGACCTCGGCGATGCGGCCGTAGAGGTCGCCGCCGGCGTAGTCGAGCAGGTGGGCCTCGATGGTCTCGGCGCCCCCTTCCTTGAAGGTCGGCCGCGTCCCGATGTTCACCACCGCGCGGTAGACCTTGTCCCCGAGAGGCACCTCGGCGGCGTAGACGCCGGGCGGCGGCTTCACCGCGTGATGCAGCTCGAGGTTGGCGGTGGGAAAGCCGAGCTTCGTCCCGCGCCGCTCGCCCCGCACCACGGTGCCGATCAGCGACGGCGGCCGTCCCAGCAGGTACGTCGCGTCCTCGAGCTTGCCCGCGAAGATGGCCTCGCGGATCAGCGAGCTGGAGACCGGGCGGCCCTGGAAGATCTCCGGCTCCGAGTGGCGCACCTCGAGGCCGACGTCGCGGCCGAGGCGCGACAGGAAGTCGAGGTCCCCCGCCCGGTCGCGCCCGAAGCGCGAGTCGTGGCCCAGCACGATGCCCCGGGCGCCCATCCGGCCCGCCACGATGCCGCGGATGAACTCCTCGGCGGTCATCTTGGAAAACTCGAGGGTGAAGTTGAGCACGACGCAGAAGTCGACCCCGAGGGCGCCGATGAGCTGGAGGCGTTCTCCGAGCGGCGTGACGAGCGGGACTTTGCGGCCGCGCAGGACCTCCTCGGGGTGGCGGTCAAAGGTCGCGACCGCCGACGACACCCCCTCGGCGCGGGCCCAGGTCAGCGCCTGCTCGATGACGCGGCGGTGGCCGCGGTGGACGCCGTCGAAGACGCCCCAGGTGACGATCGGCGAGCGCAGGCGGGGATCGGGGAGCGATTCGAGGCCCGACAGGACTTCCATCTACTCGGCGACTTCTTCCTCGGGCGGCGGGGACGGCCGGCGGCGCCGGGGCTTCCGGTTGGCCTTGAAGTCCTCCTCGAGCTCCTTGATGAGCGGCGTCCACTGCTTGCGGTCGGCGGGCGTCAGCTTGTCGACGATGAGGATGCCGTCGAGGTGGTCGATCTCGTGCTGGAAGAGCCGCGATTCGAGCATCTCGGCCTCGCGCTCGATCGTCTTCCCCGTGAGGTCCTTGTAGCGGACCAGGACCTTCTCGGCGCGGGGAATCTGGGCGGCCATGCCCGGGAGGGACAGGCAGCCCTCCTCCTCGAGGAGCTTGCCCGCGCGGCCGAGGATCTCGGGATTGATGAAGACCTGCTCCTCGTCCTTGTTCTTCGGGTCGGCGCTGAGGTTGGCGACGACGATGCGGCGGCCGAGGCCTGCCTGGGGTCCCGCGAGGCCGATGCCGCGCGCCTTGTACATGATTTCGAACATCAGGGGGACGGCGTCGAGGATTTCCTGGTCGACGGCGCCGATCTTCTTGGAGACGTCCCTCAGGCGCGGATCGGGGTAATAAACCAGTTCCATACTTGCATTATAAAGATCGGCGGCCTCGGCCTCAACGGTTAGCTGGAGCCGCCGACGGGCATTGTATATTGACAACGTTTTGGAGAGTGACTAGCATCAAGAATCAGCGGGAAAAGAGGCATCGTGAGGGCCGGGTGATATGCCGACAGACGCCGAAATCGACGCTCTTTACAAGCGGGCGGACGAAGCCTTCCAGAAGCACAACTACGACTACGCCCGGGATCTCTTCCAGCAGATCCTCGTCTTCAAGCCCGACCACGAGAAGGCCCACGAGGCGCTGCGGGTCTCGCTGATCCGCAAGTTCCAGGAACAGGGCGCCACCAGCAAGATCAAGCTCATCGCCATGAAGGGCAAGATCGAGGTCGAGCTGAAGGCGACCAAGGACCCCTCCAAGAAGGCGGACATCTGCCTGAAGTTCCTCAACGACGACCCGACCAACGCCAAGGTCCGCGCCATCCTCGCGGAAGCGCTCCTGATCCTCGGCCACTCGAACGGCGCGGCGGCCGAGGGCCGCATGGCGCTGCAGGACGAGCCCACGAACGTCACCGCGCTCAAGACGCTCGTGCAGGCCTACCGGAACACCAACAAGGTCAAGGAGGCGCAGTCCGCACTGGACCGGGTCTCGACGCTGGTGAAGGACGACCGGGACCTCGAGCGGCTGCAGCGCGACCTGGCCGCCATGCAGACGATGAGCGCGGGCTTCAACTCCAACAACACCGGAGATTTCCGCAAGGCCCTGAAGAACGCCGACCAGGCGGAAGAGCTCGAGAAGCGGACGAAGCTGGTCCAGTCGGACGCCGATTTCCTGCGGCTCCTGGGCGAGCTCCAGCAGGAGATGAAGGAGAACCCCACCGACGCGAAGCTCCCCAAGAAGGTGGGCGACCTCTACTTCGAGAAGAAGAAAGATTACGGCCAGGCGCGCGACTGGTACAAGAAGGCCTCCCAGCTGGCGCCCCAGGACTCCGTCCTGCGCGACAAGGTCGACGACTGCGAACTGCGCATCCTCGAGCTGAAGGTCGTCGCCGCCCAGAAGGCGGCCGACCCCAAGCTGAACGAGATGCGTCTCAACCACCTCAAGGCGACCATCGCCAGCTACGAGCGTCGCGTCGCAGACCGCCCGACCGACATGGGCCTGCGCTTCGAGCTCGGCAAGGCCTACTACATCGGCTCGATGAACGACAAGGCCATCTCGGAGTTCCAGCAGTCGGTGAAGGACCCGAAGAAGAAGAGCCAGTCGCACCTCTTCCTGGGCAAGGCGTTCCAGAAGAAGAAGATGTTCGACATGGCGGACAAGCAATACGTGGCGGCGGAGCAGGACGTGATCTCGCAGGACATCAAGCTCGACATCATGTACCACCGGGCGAAGCTCGCCGCCGAAGCCGGCAAGGTGCCCCAGGCGATCGAGATGGGCAACAAGATCATCGAGATCGACATCAACTACAAGGACATCGCCGGCCTGGTCGAGAAGTGGGGTGGCGGCAACGCCGCCAGCAGCAGCGACAGCGGTCCGGCCATTCCGACGGTCCAAGACTAGTCCCGAACCAGGAACCAAGAACCCAGAACCAGGACCCCGAGAGGGTCCCCCTCTGCCCCTCCCCCGGGGGGAGGCTGGGAGGGGAATCCTTCCGTCTCCTGGTTCCTAGTTCTTGGTTCCTGGTTCCGACACTTGACTCCCAGGACCTTTTTGGCTACTGTCTCAGTCCTTAAAGGAGGATCTTCAGAGTGGCACACACGATCAGCGCGCTCCGGCAATACAAGCAGAGCGAGAAGCGTCGCCAGCGGAACCATGCCGTCAAGAGCGAGCTGCGCACCCAGATGAAGAAGGTCCTCAACGCCGTGGACAAGAAGGACGCGGCCCTTTCCAAGTCGGCCCTCAGCGAGGCGTACGCCCTGCTGGACCGCGCGGTCGGCAAGGGCGTGATCCACAAGAATAACGCCGACCGGCACAAGTCCCGGCTCGCCGCGCGCGTCAACGCCGTCGGCGCCGCCCCCGCTAAGAAGTAATCGCCCTCAGGGCGCCCCTCAACCTCCCCATCAAGGTCCGGGTCCGGAGACCGTCCGTCCTGGGCGGGGCGATCGCCTCGCGGACGAAGCGGACCTTGTGGCGCGTCATCGACAGGAAGCCGAGCGCCGAAATCCCGTTCCGGCGCCGCCCCCGGGCCATCGCGAGGAAGGCGCGGCCCGCCCAGTCGAGCCGGGTCCCGCGGAAGTGCTCCAGGCCGGGCGACTCGACCTCCGACAGGTCGCGCAGCAGCACGAGGGCGAAGTGCAGCGCCTTCTCCAAACCCCAGCGGCGCGCCGTCGCGGCCACCAGCGCCCAGTCCACCCCGCGCGACGCCAGCTCGAGATCCGTCAAATGGATGAGCTCGGCGAAGGAGTGTTTGAGAGCGTGCTCGCAGAGAGTGACCAGGAGATGGTGCGGGGCCAGGACGCCCCCACGCGCCTCGCTCCAAACCTCATCGACGTCGATCCGGTACATGAAATGGGGGAGCGAGGCGTTGCTGACGTGCCAATGGAGGTGGACGGGCATGGAGCCGTCGCGCCAGTACTCGACCGCGTTGAGCGTCCCGCCGTCGATGCGCTCCGGGTCGAACTCGGGCATGTATCCGAGGCGCCGCAATTCCGTGTCCGCGTGACGAAGCGAGGGACGCCGGATCAGGAGGTCCACGTCTCCCATATCCCGAAGGCCGGGCGAGGGGTAACGATGGTGCGCCAAGTAGAGTCCCTTCAGGGGGATCGCCTCCATCCGGCCGAGGATCTCCTCCGCCTGCGCGCGGGCCAGCAACTGGCGGGCCAGGATCAAGGATTCCATCGGGCAGGGGATCCCGAGATTGCGGCAGACGACCGCGAAGGTGCGCTCCTGGCGGCTGCGGGCCAGGACCCCTTCGAGGGGGGTGCCTGCCGGGGGCGGCGCGGCGCCGACGATGGAGAGGCGGCCCAGCAGGCTCACGGAATCATCATACCCCACAGCGCGTTCCCAGAGAAAGCGGCGGTGGATGGATGAAAAGGATGGGGGCCCTGGGTCTGGGAGTTGCCTTCGCTCTGGCGCTGCCGGCGGCGCTCGCCGCGCAGGACCAGGCTCCCTATCCTCCCTTCCCTCCCGAGCACCCGGAGAATCAGGCCGATCCGGGACTCTGGTTCGGAAAGCCGAACGTCGGCTACGGCCCCCTTCACTACGTCTCGCTGGCCCCGATCCCGTCGCTGCGGACCGGCTTCGAGACGCACTTCCCCGACGCCATGCCCTCCGGGAAGTTCGACCTCCGCGTGACCGAAAGCTGGGTCCAGAATCAGGCGCTGAGCGACCGGTTCACGCTCGACTTCGAGGTCATGCGATCCAACATCGACTTCACGTGGGCCCTCGCCGACAACGTCCGCCTGGACCTGGCCATCGAGAGCGCGTCACGCACGGGAGGCGCCCTGGACGCCTTCATCCTGAGCTTCCACCAGGCCTTCGGGCTGGCGATCGGCGACCGCGACCACTTTGCCCGGAACGAGAACACCATCGTGATCCAGCGGCCCGGCGGCGGCCCTCCGGTGGTCGTCGACGAGAACGACCCGCAGCCCTACGAGCAGGCGGCGCTCCTGACGTTGCGGCATACCGTCACCTACGGCGACGACTATTTTCCCGCGCTGGCCTGGTCGTTCAGCGTCCGGGGCAACGTCGCGTCCGGCGACGTCCACCGCAGCGGGCCCTTCGACCTCGGCGGCTCGATCGGCTTGGTGAAGGAAATCGAGACGGTGCACGTGTACGCCGGAGCGAACCTCGCGTGGTTCGGGTCGGAGGACTTCTTCGGGCTGAAGCTGCGGCCGCTGCAGTGGTCGACGACGGTGGCGTTCGAATGGCACGTCTTCACCGAGTTCTCGATCATCGCGCAGTACCTCGTCACCAGCGGCGCCGGCGTGGGCCTGGGGGACCTTTCCCTGCCCGTCCACGAGATCGTGGCCGGCTTCAAGTGGGAGCCCTGGCAGGGCGTGCTGATCGAGATCTCGATCGTGGAGAACATCATCAACCCCTACAACAGCCCCGACTTTGGCGTCCACGGGGGCGTGACGTTCCGCTGGTAACCTAGAAGGCCACGTCCTCCCAGTCGCCGCCGAACGAGGGCCACCAGCGCCACATGCCGGTCTGGGCGCCCATGGCGGTGCCCGAGTCGGCGACCTGCTGGAAGTCCATGATGACTTCCGCGCGCGCCGCGAACGAGATGTTGTGGCCGTCCTCGCCGCCGGCGAGCTCGGTCCGGTAGGCTTCCTCGGCGGCGACCGCGTAGAGGGTGGGCAGCGAATAGACGCCGACGGGCTGCCGCTCGACGCCCTCGGGCGTCCACTTCTCCGCTTCGAGGATGTAGACGATCGTGCCGACGCTCTGTTGTTTCTGTTGTTCCATGACGCCCTCTCCTTCCCGATGACCTTTCTCTATTTCGGCACGAAGCGTCCCGGGCCTTTGGCGTAATGCAAAACAGACCGGTTCATTTTTGACGGCGACGCGGCGGCGGGTCCCTGGAAACACCGGGAGCCGGCGGGGTTTTTTCCGACCCCGCCGGCCCTTCGGCGGCGCAAGATTTCCACACGGGCTCTTGTGCGGAGCCCGTGAGGATCAAGGAGGGAATAGGGGATTTTTCAAGCCGGCGGCGTCCTCCCGCCGGAGTAACTGGTCCATCAGGTACAGGTCCGTATCTTTCATGAGCTGGTCGCCGCGATCCACGGCGAGCCGCAGCAGCGACCCCGACGAGGGGCAGCTGACGTAAATTTCCTCACCGAGCGGGCTCCAGACGACGTCGCCGACGTCGCGGCCCAGCTCCAGCCGGTCGTCCACCTCGCCGTAATCGCCGTCGGCCATGCCGCCGGCCTCGATGAGCGAGAGACAGCCTTCCCGGGCCTCGGTCACGACGCCCAGCCGTCCTTCGGGGCTGAACGCCACGCGCTGCGGGCCGGCCGTCAGGCCGGGCAGCTGGGCGCGGCGGAATACCGCGTGATCGAGCGGGTCCACGAAGGCCACGTGGCCCAGCTTCTCGCAGAGGGCCCAGATGCGGCGCCCCACCGGGTCGCACGCCACCCCGAAGGGCTCTCCCGCCAGCAGCACCCGCTCCACGACACGCTGTTCCCGGACGTCGATGACCTCCAACATCGAGGCGTCGTGGGACGCGGCGTAGAGGAAGCGGCCTTCCGGCTCGAAGGCCACCGAACGGACGCCCTCCTCCATCCGGAGGAACGCGAGCTCCGACCCCGCGCGGCACTCGAAGAGGGCGATGATTTCGTCGCCCGGAGTGGCGCCGCGCAACACGACGGCGCCCAGGCCGCGGTTCGGAAGCAGCGCGAGCGTCTCGCGCGCCGGCGGGAGGGGGAGTTCCATGCGTCCGATCGAGCGCCCCGAACCGAGGTCCAGGAGCTCGAGGAACCCCGCCTTGCCCGATGCCGTGGTCAGAACCGCCTGGCGCAGCTCGGGAAGGACAGCCAAGTCGCACGCGCCGCCGCTGCAGGGGATGGCTCCACTGCTGCGGCGGGTAGCGGCGCTGAACACGTCGACCTTCCCCGGGAGACCGGCCAGGAACATCGAATCCTCGAATCCACCCAGGGACGTAAGAGCGGGGGAGCCCGGACGAGCCAGGTCGATGCGCTCCAACTGCGCCCAGAGAGCGACGGAGACCGCCGAGACCTGGCCGCTGACCCGGTCGACCACGAACAGCTGCGCCCCATCCGGGGAGACGAACAGCGACCCGGGCCGACCGCCCACGTCGCAGCTCGCTCGCAGGTCCATCTGAGGTTTCCGGGCTTCCTTCACGCTTCTCACTCCTTACCCCCTCTATAGCAAGGGTCATGCCAACGCCACATTATTGCTCTACGTAACACCCTGAACACCAGTCACTTAAATACAAAATACATACAATATGTATTGGTGCCATAATTTATTCTCACTTTGCAAATGCAAGATGCGAAGATTTGCATCCTGCCACTGGCCGCCGTATAGTGGCCCCCATGGCCCCCGTTCGCGGTCGCGGCGCCGGCTCCAACCCTCCCAACCGCTTCTACCGCCGGAGCGTCGTGCCCGACCCCGACGCCACGGACCCCGAGGAGCCCCTTCCCCGCACCCAGTTCATCAAGGACACCGCGCGGACCATCATCGCCCGCAACGACAGCCCCGACATCGGCTTTGACACGAGCATCAATCCCTACCGGGGCTGCGAGCATGGTTGCGTGTACTGCTACGCCCGGCCGTTCCACGAGTACCTGGGCTTCTCTCCCGGCATCGACTTCGAGAGCAAGATCCTGGTCAAGGAGGATGCGCCGAAGCTGCTCCGCGAGGAACTCTCGTCCCCCAGATGGAAGCCGCAGACCATCGCCATCAGCGGCGTCACCGACTGCTACCAGCCCGCGGAGCGCAAGTTCGGCCTCACCCGCGCCTGCCTGGAAGTCCTCGCCGAGTTCCGCAACCCGGTCGTCATCATCACGAAGAATCACCTGGTGACGCGGGACGTCGACCTGCTCTCGGAGCTGGCGCGGCATCGGGCGGCCTCGGTCGTGGTCTCCGTCACCACGCTGGATCCGGAGCTCGCCCGCACGATGGAGCCGCGGACGTCGACTCCGGCCCGGCGCCTCGCCGCCATCCAGACCCTGGCGGCGGCCGGCATCCCGGTCGGCGTCAACGTCGCCCCCATCATCCCTGGCCTGACCGACGCCGAGGTCCCCGCGATCCTGAAGGCGGCCGCATCGGCGGGCGCTTCGTTCGCGGGCCACACCGTGCTGCGGCTGCCCTACGCCGTGAAGGAGATCTTCGAGAAGTGGCTCGACGACCACTTCCCCGACCGGAAGAAGAAGGTCCTGCACCGCATCCATGAAGTGCGCGGCGGCGCCCTCAACGACCCGCGCTTCGGGTCGAGGATGAGCGGCGAAGGCGTCTACGCGGAGCAGATCTCGGCGCTTTTCGAGCTGTCGAGGAAGAAGGCGACGCTGCCTGCGGATTCGCCGGAGCTGTCCGCCGCGGCCTTCCGGGTGCCCCCCGGGCCGCAGCTCACGCTTTTCTGAGCGAGATCTTGTAGCGCTTGATCTTGCGGTAGAGCGTGCTGCGGTCGATGCCGAGCGTCTCCGCCACCCGCGCGGTGTCGCCGCCGTGGTCCTCCAGCAGGCGGCGGATCGCGGCGACCTCCATCTCCTCGATGGACTGACCGGGCGCGGCGTCCCGCTTCTGGACCGAGTCGAGGATCGACGGCCCCAGGTCGCCCGGCTCGATCCGCTCGGTCTGCCCCAGCGTGCAGGCGCGGTCGATGATGTGCTCCAGCTCGCGGACGTTGCCGGGCCAGTCGTAGCGCTGCAGCAGGTGGAGCGCGTCGGGGGCGATGCCGGTCACGCTGCGGCCGCTGCGCCCGGCGCGCTTCTGGAGGAAGTGCTGCACCAGCAGCGGGATGTCGTCCTTCCGCTCCCGAAGGGGCGGCACGCGCACCGCGACGACGTTGAGGCGGTAGAAGAGGTCGCGGCGGAACTTCCCCGCCGCCACCATTTCCTCGAGCGGCTGGTTGGTCGCCGCGATGATGCGGACGTCGACCGGACGATACTGGGTGGCGCCGACGGGCCGCACTTCCTTCTCCTCGATGGCGCGCAGCAGCGCCGGCTGGAGCTCCAGGGGGATCTCGCCGATCTCGTCGAGGAAGACGGTCCCGCCGCCGGCGGTCTCGAAGAGGCCGCGGCGGGCCGCGTGCGCGCCGGTGAAGGCGCCCTTCTCGTGGCCGAAGAGTTCGCTCTCGAGCAGCGAGGCGTGGATGGCGCCGCAGTCGACCGGCACGAAGGGGCGATCCCGGCGGGGTCCATCGTAGTGGATCGCGCGGGCGATCAGGTCCTTGCCGCAGCCGCTCTCGCCCAGGATGAGGACGTTGCACTCCTCGCGGCGGACGCGGTCGATGAGCTCGTGGCAGCGGTCCATCACGGGGCCCGTGCCGACCAGGCTCTTGGCCCGGTAGCGCTCCTGCAGCTCCTGGCGGAGGCGCTCGTTCTCGGTCCGCAGGTGCCGCACCCGCCGGATCCGCTCGAGGATCACGGACACCTGGTCCAGCTTGAAGGGCTTGGGCAGGAAGTCCGACGCCCCCAGCTTCATCGCCTGGACGGCCGATTCGATGGTGCCGTGCGCCGTGACCATGACCACTTCCAGGGTCGGCCGCTCCCGCTTCAGCTGCTCCAGGAGCTCGAGGCCCCCCAGGCCGGGCATGCGCAGGTCCAGGAAGGCCACGTCGTAGACCCGCGTCCGGAGCAGGTCGAGCGCCTCCTCGGCGTTCTTCGCCTCGCTGAAGTTGACCTCCTCCCGGGGCGCCACGATCTCGCGGAATACCCGCCGGATCGAGGCGTCGTCATCCACCACCAGCAGCGACAGCAAGGCACTCTGCACGCCAGCTATATATCACCCTGATTTGCATTCTGCAAATCCGAGAAATTAATCCGGTTCATTTCTCGGGCGAGAAATACATCGGATTATTTTTGTGCTACGGACTGGATGATGGCGGCTTCTCGGCAGGTCCAGGGGTCGACGCCGGTGTAGTCGCCCGTCACGAGATAGGCGGAGCCGGGGCTGCGGCGGCACCAGGGCTTAAGGCCGCAGGGGGCGCAGGTCTTGAAGTCCGAAACCTTCAGGCCTCGGATCCGCTGGAAGACCGGCGAATCCTTCCAGATCTCGCCGAAGCTCCGCTCCCGGATCGACCCCGCCCGGAGCGGCGTCGCAATGCAGGGATAGACCTCCCCCGTCGACGACACTGCCGCGTTGCCCCGCGCGCAGTTGCACTTGAACTCGTCATCCGTGGGCTCGGCCGGACCGGGCTTGATCAGAACCTTCAGCGGACCCGCGTAGAGGGCCTCGAGCGTCTCCGCGTCCACCCGCGTCGCGAGGCTGCCGGAGGTCCCGTCGTAGCGCCCCGTGATCGTCGGGTCGATCGAGTAGTCGACCCCCTCCCCTTCCGCCAGGGCGATCATCGACGGAGCCTCGGACGCGTTCGCCTTCATGAGGATGAACTTCAGGCCCACCCGGACGCCGCGCGCCGAGAGGCGGCGCCAGCCCGCCATGGTCCGATCGAAGGACCCCGCGACCTGCGTGATCGCGTCGTGCGTCGCCGCCGTCGCGCCGTACACGCTCAGGCCGATCGACCAGAGGTTCGGGTAGGTCGCCAGGCGGTCGCAGGCCTCCTCGCTCAGCAACGTGCCGTTCGACAGCACCTGCAGCGCGAAGCCCCGCGCGGCCGCCTCGTCCGAAATCTCCCAGAAGCGGGGATGCACCATCGCCTCGCCGCCCGTGAGCGTCAGGAAAAGGGTCCCCGCCCGGCGCAGGTCGTCCATCAGGACGCGGATCTCCTCCATCGTCAGCTCCGCCCCGGAGGCGGGACGGGGCTGGTCGCGGTCGAAGTTGTAGCAGTGGGTGCAGCGGATGTTGCAGCGCAGGGTGAGCTCGAGGGTCACGTTCAGGGGGATGCAGCCGTCGTACGCGCGCGCGTTCAGGTCCTGGAGGATTGCGCAGTCGCTCATGCGCGGAGCACCAGGCCCCGTTCCTCGAGCAGTTCCAGGAAGGCGCGAACGTCCGCCTCGGCCGTCTTCACGTCGACCTCGTACTCGTCGCAGAGGGCCGCGACGAGCTCCGCCAGGGTCTGCTCGCGGGCCAGGACGGACCAGAGGAACGTCGCCGTCTCGTCAAACTCGTGCACCTCGCGCCGCGCGGGCGCGACCACCACGGCCTGGCCCTGCACCTCCTGGAACGGCAGGCGGGCGTCGCGCTTGTATCGGATCTCGGAGGGATTCATGACTGCTTGAGGTTGGCTAAGCAGGCGAAGTTGGTGGGGTTGTTCTTGCCGCAGGCCAGGCTCTTGCGCTCGTAGACCTTCTCGGTCCGCAGGGCCGGGCGCTTGTACGGCTTTTTCTTCTTCTTCATGGCCGGATTCTACCCCATCCTCAACGGGAACGCACGGCCTTCGCCGTCCGGGCGGCCGTCGACTTCACGAGCTCGTCGGGGTCGGAGGACGCCAGGCCGTCCACCCCCGCCAGGCAGGCCGACGTGCCCAGCCGTTCCAGCGCCTCGAGCGCGCTCCTCCGGGGAAAGTCGTGCCTGTCCTGCAGCTTCTCGATGAAGAACGACTCCGGCGGCGGCGTCCGCATGCGCCCGAGGACCGCCACGCTGAACGCGCGGGTCCTCGGTTCCTTGTCCTCGCGGGCCATCGCCATCAGCGGGCCCCGGTACTCGTCCTCCCGGGCCAGGAACATCGATTGCGCACTCAAGACGCCGTTGCTGTCCTTGCGCTGGATCGCCGCCTGCCACTCGCGCATCGGGTCCGTGCGGACCGGCGCCGGCGACGTCGCGGCCGCGGGCACGGTCGACCCCGAGGGCGGGGTCGGCGGAAGCACCGCCGCGGGCGGCGGCGCGACGGGCGCGGCTTCGCGGCGTCGCAGCGCGAACGGGATTGCCAGGAGACCGAGCCCGGCGATGCCGACGAGAAGCAGGATCTTGGGCTTCATCGACGGCGCCGGAGGAGGGCGAGAACCAGCAATGCTTCCAGGCCGAGAAGGCCGCAGGAGCCGCCAAGAATGTTCCCCGAAGGCCGGCGGCCGTCCGTCAGCGAGGTCGCCGCCAACGGCGTATTGCCGAAGGCGCCCATGTTGATCCGGGCGCCGTGGGGGTGCGGTTCCAGGGCATAGGCGTCCGACGGGTCGCCCGCGTCCAGCGACGGCTGCCAGGGCTGCTCGCGGAAATCCCCCGCCGCGGCGTTCTGGAAGGCCACCGGCGCCTGCAGATCGCCGGCCCCCGGCGCGACGACCAGATACCCGTCGCTGACGTCGTTATAGCTGGACACGATGCCCCCCGAGAGGCCGACGCCGTTCTGCTGGACGATGTTGTTGCGCGCGTGGGCCAGGCCGGAGGACTGCACCCCGGCGACGCTGTTGTTCACGATCGTATTGTTGATGATGTCCGCAGTCCCGACCACCTCGACGCCGAACTGCGACATGTCCCGGATCACGCAGTTCCGGACGGTCACGGCGTTCCCCGTCGCGAGGACTCCGACCAGCCCGTCGGACAGCGAGATCTGGGAGATCTGGCTTCCATCCATCATGGTGAACATCGGGAACGCGGCCGACGCCGTCACGCGCGTGTCGTAGGCGCTGACCCCCTGCAATCCCACGCCCGCCGGTACCACGACCGTGCCGCTGATCGAGAACGTGTCCGCGCTGAGCAGGACCGTCTCCCCCGGCAGCGCCGCCGCGAGCGCCGCGGCGATGGAGTTGAACCCCGCGCCCCCGACGTGGATGGCGGAAACGGGGGTGGCCGCGACGGTGACGGGCGTCGAGACGTCCGGCACGGCATCGACCGCGCGGACCTCGAAGGTATAGCTGACGCCGTTCAGCAGCCCGGAGACCGTCGTGCTCAGCACGTTCCCCACGTTGACCGGCCCTCCGAGCGGGCCGCCCGTCAGCCCGTAGGCAACCTGATAGCTCACCGCGCTCGGCGACGAGCTCGAGGTCCACGACAGATCCACGCGCCCGTGCTTCGGCACGGCCGTGAGCGATCCCGGCGGATTCGGAGGAATGTTCTGCGTGAAGGACGCCGTGCTCCACGGTGCCCAGGCGAGCTCCGCATTCTGGACACGCACGCCCCACGTGTAGACGTGCCCCGTCGGGAGCGCCGGGCACGGGATCGACGTGGATGCCGTGGTGAACTCGTAGTCCCAGTCCATCAGGAACTCGCCGTCGCCGGCGATCCGGACGCGATACGTGGCCCCCGCGCCCGCCGGATCCCAGGAGAGCGTCGCGGGCGTGACCACGAAGGTGGCGGAGTCGGGAGTAAGGCCGGTGACCGCGGCCGGCTGCGGCGTCGCCCCTTCGAAGCAGTACAGCGTGCCGGCGCGCGTCAGCGCCGTGATGCGCGCGTTCGCGACGATCGGCGACGCGAGGCACGGCGCGTCGAGCGGGAACGCGGCAGACTCGCTCCCGTCGGCGCCCGCCAGAAGCCGGAGCGTCGGATCCACCGAGGACGCGCAGACCGCGGTCGTCCCCGTCACGGCCGGCGTCGGGCAGAGCGCATACGGCGGGACGTTGTTCACGTTCGTCGTCGTCATCGTCCCGAGGAGGCTCTGCCAGGAAATCGTGTGGCCCACGGGATCCACGCCGCAGACGAACTCGCGCACCGTGAACTGGTCGGACTGGAAGTCGTTGTTCAGGTCGAAGACGTAGACGAAGCGGACCAGGAAGACGACGGTGTTCCCCGCCTTGACCGGCGACGACGACGCGAGCTCGACGCCCTGGTATCCGGCCGGCGGCGCGGGATCCACGCAGGTGACGGACCAGTTCGACGAGCCCCACTGGAGCGGGTCGACGTCGACGCGCTGCAGCACGGGCCCCGACGGCAGGTAGAGCGAAGTCCCGTCCAGCAGGGGCGACGCGAAGCCCACCGAGTTCGGCGTGAGGAACGACCACGCGAGCGCGCCGCTCGCGGCATCGAGGGCGTAGTAGCGGCCGCTGTTGCAGCCGACAACGACATTCGAGCCGACGATCGCGGGAGACGAATAGGCCACCTGCTCGAGGGTCGTGTTCCAGAGCACGGCGCCTGAGCTCGGATCCATCGCGGTCAGCGCAGCCTGGGGAAAGCCCCGGCCGAGGAAGAGGCGCGAGCCGGAGAGCACGGGCGACGACTGGTCGGCGGATCCCGTGGAGGCACTCCAGAGCGTGCCGCCGTCGGCCAGCCGCAGGACCGTCATGGCGCCATAGGTGGACGGGACGTAGACCCGGCCGTGGTCGATCAGCGGCGTTCCCAGGATCGTCCCGCCGACCGACGCGTCCCACAGGATGGCCCGGTCGCTTTCGCGGTAGGCGTGCACCGTGCCGTCGAGACCGGCCGTCACGAGGATGCCGTCCGCGGCGACCGGCGAGGCGGCCGATTCCGAGCCCGTCGCGAGAGAGGCGAGGAAGACCGGGGAAACCAGGGTTTCCGTTGCCGCGCGGGTCCGGGCGTCGTCCAGGCCCAGCCCGGCCCAATCGTCACCCCGGGCCGGCAAGGCCAGGAGGAGCGCGGCCAGGGCGGCGAGGTAGAGGGATGTCCTCATGGCGCACCCGGCGTCGGATCCGCGAAGGTCGCGATCGAATAGAGCCGGCCGCCCGCCGTGGCGACGTAGATGCGGGAGGTCGTGAAATCTCTCGACACGTCGCCAAGCGCGTTCGGGCCCAGGTTGTAGGTGCGCAGCAGCGTCTGACCCGCGCCGTTATTGACGTCCAGGACGAAGACCTTCCCCGCCGAGCTGGACGCGTAGAGGACGCCGTTCTCGAAAACCGGCATCGTGCGGATCGACGCGCCTCCGGGCGTGGCGAAGCGGAAGTAGTTCGTGTTCTGGATCCACGAGCCCGTGAAGGTCCCCAGCGTGTAGAGGTCCCCGGCGGCGTTCCCGAAAAAGACGCGGCTCGTAAAGAAGTCCACGACCGCCCCGCCCTGGATCGCGGAGTTCTTGTCCCAGAACGGGAAGCCCGTCTTCTGCGTGCCGAAGAGCGCCGGCGTGAAGCCCGCGTTCACGGCGTGCATGTAGCCGTTGCCTTCGCCCACGTACAGGTACGGCGCCCCGTCGCCAAACCAGTTCGTCACGTTGACGAAGCTCGCAAAATCCGTCGTGCAGTCGTCCGGGGGGACGGCCATGCTGGCGCTGTTGAAGACGGCGTCCAGGGTCCACGTGGAGGTGACGGCGCGCCCGATGTACGAGGCCCCGCCCGAGGCGACGGACGCGCCGTAGAGATAGCGGCCGCTCGGCGTGTTCCACCAGGCGAAGCCGGACGTGACCTGAACGTTCGAGATGGAGAGGGGCGAGTTGGCCGGCATCGCCTTGGAGGCGATGTCCACCTTGTAGACCCCGTAGGTGCCCGGCCCGGACTGGCCGGCGAAGTAGACGTTGGTCCCGTCGGTCACGACCGGAGAGGTCACCGCGAGAAGACTCCCGTGGGTGAAGGGCGTGCTCCACAGTCCCCCCGCGGGCACCAGGGCCGCGCCCGTGTCGACCATCTTGTAGATCTGTCCGGTCGATGTCCCGAAGTACACCACATGGGTCGCGCCCTCGGTCGTCCACCAGGCCGGACCGATCATGTCCACGGTCGGCAGCGTGATGGAGTAGGTCCGCAAGTCCCCGTTCGTGTTAAGGACGTAGAGGGAGTCCGTGCTGCCCGACGAGTTCCGCATCATGACATAGCTGGAGTAGTACGCAAAGGTGTTCCAGTCGAAGGCGGGCTCCGGGAAGCCCTGGATCGCGCCGTTCATGTCGACGTTGGCCGTGTAGACCCACTGGACGATGGAGCCCGTGGCGACCTCTCCCGCGTCGGTGAGGAGGCCGTTGTCGTTGGGGTCGTCGTCGTCGTCGAGCAGGTCCCCCGCCCCCGGGCCGCCGATGCCCTGACCGCCCGCGGACACTTCGGTGACGCCGCGATCCTCGAAGCGGATCCGGTTGCCGCTGCCCGCGCCCTTCGCCCGGACGTTGAAGGTCGCGCCGGGCAGGGTCTCGAAGAAGCAGCCGGGACAGTCCAGATCGATGTTCGTCACGTTGAAGGTGACGAAGCACGCGCCGGCCGTCGCGTTCGGGTTCCGGAACCAGACGTTGCGGATCCGGAGCACGGTCGCGGTCGGCATGATGTTGATGCCGTTCGGATCGCCATCCCTGAAGTTCAGCCCCCAGAGGTCGAGCTGGCCGTTCACGGTGGTCAGGAAGCGGCCCGACACGCTCCGGAGCGTCGGGTTGTTCGCCTCGATGCGCAGGCCGCCGTTGGCCCGGGAGGTCAGGAGCCCGTCGACCTGGTTGACGGACAGCGTCTGGTTCGCAGCGACGGCGAGGATGTCGGGCCCCACCATGAGGAGCTGCGACGTGCCGGCCGCGCCGGCGCCGTCCCCGACCAGGGTGCCGATGGTCGCCGTCATGGTGATGGGCGCGCCGAGAACGCCGGAAGTGGTCAGCGTGCCCTCGACGACCTGGAAGGTGCTGTTCACCGTGAAGTTCCGCGCCGCCGTGACGACGCCCGTCGCGGACACGATGGGAGGAGGGTCCGCGAGCGACGAGTCCGGCAAGTTGTCGTCGTAGGTCGTCCCGGTGTTATTGGTGATCGAGTCGAGGAAGAAGGGAGTGCCGGTGTTGCCCGCGATCGTCCGGTACAGGTTCCGCGAGACGGTGCCCGCGGGCCCCAGCGGGATGTTCGCCAGCTGCACGTGCGTGGTGGCGGCCGGCACCGTGACGACGTTGCTCGAGACCCCGGCCGAGCTTTCGAATCCGTTGGCGTCGACGAAGGTCACGACGTAGCTGTGCGTCCCGGCCGTGACGTTGCCGCCGCCCCCGAGGGAGGCGTAAAAGGCAGGGAGGGTGTTCGCGAGCCCGCCGTCCGCGGTGTTGTCCAGGAAGCTGGTCGTGGTGTTGTCGTTGATCAGGACGAGGAACTGCGGGTCCCCGTTGTTCCCCGCCTTCGTCCGGTAGAGGCGCCGCCCGGTCGTGCCGGCCGGGCCGACCGGGATATTGGTCAGCTGCACGCGGCTGTTTCCCACGAGCGTCACGACGTTGCTCGAGGGCCCCGGCGGGCTTTCGCCGCCCGCGGTCACGTAGGTGACCACGTAGCTGTGCGTCCCGTTGTTCACGCTTCCCGCCCCCGCGGAGGCGGCGGTCAACGCCAAGGTCGGGGCGGCCGGGGTCGTCGCGGCGGCGACGACGTGGTGGTTCACGAAGAGCTGGTTGAAGGCGAGCAACGCGGGAGCGGCCAGGTCCGACGCGATGCGTCCCGTCCCGGAGGTCGCGGTCATGGTGACCATGCTCGTGCCGGCCGTGAAGGTCGCGTTGTCGATGAAATCCTTGCCCACCGTGATCTTCTGCGCGGGCGCGGCTACAAAGATCGCGGCGGTGTTCGTCACGCCGGCCGTGGTTTTCCCGATCGTCAGCGTGTTCTGGACGTTCAGCGGCCGTGCCGCCTCCTGCGTCGCGGTGAAACCCGCGATCGTATCGATCGTGAGGTTCCAATACGCGAGGGGAATACCCTTGGTCTGGCACCAGACCGTCTGGCTGAGCGTCTGCCCGGCGAACTCCACGGTGCCATTCCCCGCGTTGAAGACGGTGCCCATGACCGTCCCGTCGGCGGTGAGCGTGTTCTCGATGCGGATCGTCCCGGTGCTGGGATTGTTGGAGGCATCGGTGAAGCTGATGGCGCCGCTCAGGTTGCAGTTCGAGCGGAAGGTCACCGTTGCGCCATTGTCGATCCGGAAGACGTCCGTCTGGGCATGGCCGATGCCTTGATCCCCGGCCTGATTGCAACCGTCCAGGACGAGGAGGTTGGCGTTGGCCCCGACGGTGAGGTCCCCGTTGACCTCGAACCCGTTCACGATGCTGGGGTTGTTGTTGACGGTGACGGTGCGATACCCGGGGGTCTTGGTGGCGTCCCCCGCAATGGCCAGGTTCTCGAAGTCCCCGTCGCCCAGGTGGGTGACGGTGATGCTGATCGCCTGGTCCCCCGTGCCGTTGAAGAGGACGGTCGACCCGTTGCCCTGGTTGAACTTCTTGCCGCTGACGACCCAGTCGCCTTCGAGGGCGAGCGTCGAATTGTTCGCCTGCATCGCGACCGTGCCGTTCGGCGTAATCGTGACGCTGCCCCGATTGACGGGGCCGTTGCGAACCTGGACCATCGTGGGAGGCTGGGCCCCCACCCCGAGCTGGATCGTACCGATGTTGATCTGCAGCGACCCCACGATGGTCACGGTGACGCCGTTCTGGATCTGGCACTGGGTTCCGCCACCGTTGCACTTCACGAACGTGTTGGGGATCGTCATCGTCTGGTTGATGGCGACGCCGTTTCCCTGAACGTTGATTTCAAGGATCCCGGTCCCCGGGGTGCTGATCGTGCCGGCGCCCGTCCCGAGCGTCCCGGCGGTGTTGCCGTCGATGAGGGGAAACTTCTTCCCGTCCATGCTGACCGTCGCCCCGTCCAGGATGCTGAGGGTGGCACCGGGTTGGACGACCAGCTGGTCGAGAACCACAGTCTGGCCCGCGGCCACGATCGGGAAGCCCTTACTGCCTGCGGGAAGCGGGTTCGGGATGATCGCCCGGTCGTTCGTGGTGGGGACGCCGGAAGGGGTCCAGTTATTCGCCGTCTGATAGTTCGTGGACGCGGAGCCGTTCCAAGTCTTGTCGACGGCCCACGCGGAGGAAGCGGCAAGAGCGGCAGCGAGGAAGACGACGCCCTGGGTGAGCCGCTGCGTCATACCAAATTCACATTTGCACTGACCACGTTGCCGGTTAAGTATACCCTATAGTTCCATGTCCCAAGGGCGCCTTACAGGATTAATGGGTCCCCCGAAGGACCCTCCCTTCCCCCTTCAGGCCGCCCCGCCTCCCGTCCGATATTGCTGAAGGGGAAGGCTTTCCCTTCCCGGGAGGTCCGGTGGTCCTGAGAAGCGCGTTCCGGGCAATCGCCCGACGCTGGCCCGTCGCCGCGGGCGTCGCGGGCGTGATCTTTCTCCTGGGCCTCTTCGTCATCCCCCGGGCTTTTTCCTATAGCGCCCGCGCCCATCTCGCCCTTGCCCCCGAGCGCTGGACCCCCGCCCGCGCGCGGGACTTCGTCCAGAGCCCCCAGGTCCTCGACCAGGCCGCCCGCGCCCTGGGCTACGACAGCGGCTCCGAGCTCCGGCCCGGCCTTTCCGTCCACGCCGAACCCGCCTCGGTGGCGATCGACGTCGTCGCCGGCACGCCGGGCCGCGCCGTGGAGCGCGCCAACGCCGTGGGGAAGGCCGCCGAAGCCCTCTCGGCGGCCGCGCGCCGCGCCGAGAACGACGCCGCCCTGAAGCGTTTCGAGGAAACCCTGGCGCAGCGCCGCGTGGAGCTCGAACGCCTGCCCGCGTCCCGCGAGTCCGTCGCCGCCCGCGAGCGGGCCGACGCGCTGGAGAAGGCGGTCGAGCAGGACCGCACCATGATCTCCGCCCTTTCGGCCCGCATGGAGATCCTGTCGCGCGTCCTCGAGCGGAACGATGCGGGCCCGGCCCGCCCCGTCAACACGGCCGAATCGGACCGCCTGGGCGCCGAGCTGGACCTCGCGCGCCGGCAGCTCGAGGAGCTGCGCGCCACGTACCCGGCGGACTGGCCCCCGGTCGCCCGCGCCGCCGCGCGCGTTGAAGAACTCCAGACCAAGCGCGCCGTCGCGGCCAACCGCGAGATCCTCGAAGCCCGCTTCGCGCCCGTCCGGGAGGCCATCGAGGAGCTCCGCGCCCTCTCGGCAAAGCGCGACCGGGCGCAGCAGGACCTGGCCTCGCACGAAGCCGAGCTCCGCCCCCTCCGCGCCCGCCCCGACGCCCCCGCGGCCGGGGAGGACCTCGCGATGGGACTCCGCGCCCGGCAGGAGGCGATGGCGGCCTCGATCCGGGACCTCGAAGCCCTGCGGGGCCGCCTCGTCCTCGAGCGCGCCTCGGGCAACGCGGTGGTCGAGCCTTTCGAGCCCATCGGCTCCGCGCGCTTCGCGGGCGCCGCCCTCCCCGTGCTCCTGGGCGTTGCCCTCCTCGCCGGACTCGCGGCCGCGTGGGCCCTCGAGTCCCTCGCGCTGACGATCCGGACCGAGCACGACATCCGGCGCTACGTCAACCTGCCCCTCTTGGCGATGGTGCCCCGCGTCGAGGACCCCGCCGGCCGCATCCTCCCCGCTGCGGGCTCCGCCGTGACAGAGTCGTTCAACACCCTGGCGGCCCTGCTCGAAACGAGGACCAAGGAGGACGGCTCGCGGCTCTTCGCGGTCACGAGCGCCGTCCCCTCGGAGGGCAAGTCCACGGTCGCCTGCAACGTCGCCGTGGCGCTCGCGCGGGCGGGTTCCCGGGTGCTGCTCGTGGACGCCGACCTGCGCCGCGGCACGCAGCACAAGCTCTTCTCGGTCGCCAGCGAGCCGGGCCTCTCGGCCTACCTCCAGGGCGGCACCGACACGATTGACTCGATGATGTCGGCGACGGACGTGGACAACCTGACGCTCATGCCCGCCGGCGCCCCGATGCAGAACCCCATCCCCTTCCTGCACGCCGAGCGCTTCAACGCCCTGCTGCGGGACCTGAGGGGCTGGTACGAGTACGTGATCCTCGACCTGCCGCCGGTCAAGAGCGCCGCGGACCCCCTCATCGTTGCCCCGCTGGCGGACGCGAACCTGCTCGTGACGGCCGCGTCGGAGACGCGCAAGGACGATGTGACCTACGCCAAGCGCATGCTGCGCTCGGTGAACGCCAAGCTCTGCGGCTGCGTGCTGACGAAAGCCCGCATCACGAGCGGCGGCTATTACTACTATCCGGCCGCGCTGGCGGCCGAAACCCCGGAATGACCCGGGGACGGAGGACGACGATGAAAGCTCTGGCATGGACCGCGCTGGTCGCCCTGGGGGTTTCGGGCTGCGGGGTGCCCCCCAACCAGAGGCTCCTCACCCGGACGAGCTCGTACATGAAGGCCATGAGCTTCGGACAGGACAGCGGCCTCCCGGTCAACATCGCCGAGCTGGAGCGGAAGTTCCCCGAGCTCAAGGGCATCGTCATGACCGCCGCGCAGTGGGTCGACGAGTACGAGAAGCTGCGACGCGAGGCCGAAGAGCGCGGCGCCCCGCTGTACGAGTACCGCATCCCCTTCGGCGCCAACCTCACCATCGAGGTCACCGGCGAGCCGCAGCTGACCCGGACCTACGCGGTCCCCCCTTCCGGCTTCGTGCACTACCCCTACCTGACGAAGCTCAAGATCGAGGGACGGACCGTGGACGAGCTCAAGGACTACCTCCAGCGCGAGCTCGCGGTCTACCTGAAGAAGCCCGAGGTGCTGATCCACATCAACACGACCCCGTACCAGCCCACGCAGACCCAGAACTTCTACCAGCAGTCCTTCGGCGGCGCCGACATCATGGTCATGGGCGTGGCCCAGACGCGCTTCTTCTCCAACGTGGCGTTCACGGGCAAGGAGTCCCTCGTCAGCGTGCTGGGCAACACCACCCTGCCCGACAACACGGAGTGGAGGCAGATCCGGGTCATCCGTCGCGACACGAAGGATCCCCTGCGGAAGAGCCGGGTCATCGTCTGCGACCTCTGGGACTACTTCGCCAAGGCCGACGTGCGCCAGGACATCCCCCTCGCGCCCGGCGACGTCGTCTTCGTCCCCCAGCGCTGGAGCGTGGACGACCAGTTCTGGGAGGACTGGGGCTACGTGAAGCGCATCATGAGCGACGTATTCTTCCTGGACCAGTTCCGCGACGGCATCAAGAAGGGCGGCACCCTCCGGGACTAGCCAGTACCCGGTACCCAGGACACAGGCAGAGCGGTCCCCACCTGTGGTCCTCCCCGGGGAGGACGAGCCTGGATTACTTCGGCAGGAGCTGGCGGGCGGCCGGATCTTTGTCGGCCAGCTGCTTGAGCCGCGCGGGCTCGCCGATGCGGTCCAGGGCGAAGGCGGCCGCGAGGCTCCCCTCCCCCGTCACGCGCGCCAGCGCCACGATCACCCTCACACGCTCTCTCTCGTCGCGGAACCCATCGGCAAGCGAGATCCGCTCCGACGGGACGCCCGAGGCCGCGGCGGCCCGCAGGGCCTTGTCGGCGTTCTTCCCGTCCCCCGCGATCGACAGGGCCACGGCGAACCACGCCTGCGCGAGCGGGCTGTCTGTATGGGCGGCCACCGCGGAACGGAAATCGTCCACGGCGCCGCGATAGTCTCCCGCCTTCAGGCGCCGCCGCCCTTCTTCGATCTCGCGCGCCGCCGTGAACTCGGGGACGCGATCCGCCACGGGCCCGGAACGGGCCGGACCAGCGACTTCGGCGGCCGCGCTCGGGCGGCCCCAGCTCCCGCGGTAGCGATAACCGCCGTAATAGCCGCCGCCGTAGGGGTCGCCGTAGTAGCCGCCGTACAAGAGGGGGCTCCCGAAGCCGCCGAGGCCGTAGCCGCCGTAGAGGAGGCCGCTGCCGTACCCGTAGCCCCCGTAGGAATAGCCCCCGTAGCCGCCGTACCCGCCATAGCCGTATCCATAGCCGGAGGAGTACGTGACCGTGAAGGAGCTGTTGCGGTTCTGGCGGGAGTACTCGAAGGTCACCTGCGCCTGGGCGGCGGCGGCCATCACGGCGAGGAAGGCGATGGAGAGCGCGGCGTTCTTCATGGCCTGACTCCTATCGGCGGGGCCTACTTCTCGTCCGGCTTCACCCGTTTGCGGTCGATGCGGTACGGCCCCATCCACATGTCCAGTTTCTTGGGCCCGCCCTGGTAATGATAATAATACAAGCCTTCCTTGCGGCAGAGGTAGGCGGTCTCGTCGATTCGGTACGGCTGGTCCCGCAGGTCTTCCTTCAGCCGGTAGATCTCGTAGGTGGTCTCGTCCGCGATGCAGGTCGGGACCCCTTCGACGAACTTGAGCCCGCGGGGGACCGCCCTCTCCCCTTCCGTGTCGACTCGCCGATCGAGCTCGCGCCACTTGCGGACGTCGCTGAGGATCGCGGCCTTCATCTGGTGGTAGCCCGGCGCCGCCTCCAGTTCCTCCGGCGTCAGCTCCGCGTGGAGCACCGAGTCCGGGGGCGTGGTGGCGCAGGTGCTCCCCACGTTGCAGAGCGCGCAGGCCGCCAGCAGTGCCAGGCTTCTCTTCATACTTTCACTTCCGACTTCAGGCCCAGAGCCTTTCGACGCGGCGCCAGGCGCGGTTCGACTTCCTCCTCCAGGAACTCCCGTACCTGGGACGTCGACCGGCCCACGTACTGCTCCGCCTTCAGAATCGACGAGAAGCGGCCCCGGACGGCCTTGAACGCCGCGTCATTCTTAAGACGGTCGAGGAGGTCGCCATCCTTCGACTCCATCTTATGTCGACGGATCACCTCGTGCAGTTCCTGCCGATTTCCGCCCGCCTTGACCGCCTGCATCAGCAGGTTCTCGGTGGCGATGTCGCCAATCTGCTCCTGCACGTTCCCGGCGATGACCTCCCGGTTCACGTCGAGGCCCGAGGCCACGCTCAGGTAGAGCTGCATGATGGCGTCGGTCGCGAGGAACGCCTCCGGGACGACGATCCGCTTCCCGGCGGAGTCGTCCAGGGTGCGCTCGAACCACTGCGAGGCCGCCGTGAAGCCGGCGTTCGTGTAGAGCGTGATGACGAAGCGCGACAGGGATGCAATCCGTTCGCTCTTCATGGGATTGCGCTTGTAGGCCATCGCGCTCGACCCGACCTGGTCCTTGCCGAACGGTTCCTGGATCTCGCGGAGATGCTGGAGGAGCCGCATGTCGTTCGAGAACTTGTGGGCCGACTGGGCGATGCCGGCCAGGGCAGCCATGATCTGCGAGTCCACCTTCCGCGAGTAGGTCTGTCCGCTGACCTTGTAGGACTCGCGGAATCCCATCTCCCGGGTCACGGCCTGGTCGAGCTTCTTCACCTTCTCCTCGTCGCCTTCGAAGAGCTCGAGGAAGCTCGCCTGGGTCCCGGTCGTACCCTTCACGCCGAGGAATTTGAGCGAGTCGCGCCGGAGCGCGATCTCGTCCAGGTCCAGGAGGAGGTCGTAGAGCCAGAGGCAGGCCCGCTTCCCCACGGTGGTGAACTGCGCCGGCTGGAAGTGGGTGAACGCGACGGTCGGCACGTTCGCGTACTTCTTCGCGAAGGCCGCCAGCGCCGCGATGACGTTCGTCAGCTGCCGCTCCAGGAGCGTCAGGGCGTCGCGCATCACGATGAGGTCGGTGTTGTCCACCACGTACATGCTGGTGGCGCCCAGGTGGATGATGTCCTTGGCGGTCGGACACTGCTCCATGTAGGCATGGATGTGGCCCATCACGTCGTGCTTGAGCCGCTCCTCGTGCGCGCGGGCCGACGCGTAATTGATGTCGTCGGCGTGCTGCTCCAATTCGGAGATCATCGGGTCGGTAATGCGCTTGATCCCGAGCTTCTTCTCGGCCCGGGCGAGCGCGATCCACAGGCGGCGCCAGGTCCGGAACTTCCGGTCGGGCGAGAAAAGCTGGAGCATCTCCTTCGAGGAGTAGCGCTCCCCGAAGGGACTGGTGTAGACGTTCGTCATGAGGTCTTTCCGGTATCGACGTAGCGGTTGGCGCGCTCCTCGTCCCAGGCGGCGAAGCGCCGCGTAATGCGCCTCAGGTTGATGAAGTTGATGACGACGTGGGCCGCGGCGGGCGCGACCAGCGAGTCGGTCTCCTTCGCCAGAAGCCCGAGCCCCAGCCCGACGACCCCGGCCACGAAGGGCCAGGGGAGGAAGTTCGGGTTGAGCGGCCAGTGGATGACGGCGAAGACGATCGTCGCGGCAATGAGGCCGAATTTCTGCTGGAGCGCGCCGCGGAAGAGGTACTCCTCGGCACAGCCCGAGAGGAGCGCGATCCAGGCGATCTCCCAGAGCTTCTGCGCCCCGAGGATCCAGCCGAACTCCGCCTCGAGGCGCCGCGTCCAGGCGAACCATTTGCCTAAGAGGATGGAGAGGCCCACCACCGCCAGGCCCACGCCCACCCCGAGGGAGAGATGGAGATACCACTTTGCGGGCATCCAGAGGGCGGCCGAGAGGCCCGGCTTCTGGAAGTAGAGCCAGATCCAGGCCACCGCGGCCGGGAAGGCGTAGAAGAAGGCCGCGTAGAACGGCGGCAGGCGCCGCTCGAGCTTGACGCCCGGATGCAGCGGCGATTCCCGCGTCGGCGTGGGCTCGACCTGGGGCTCCGTCGTACTCACTCCTCTACCTTCTCCGATGGTGCTCGTACGCGTCGACGATCTTCTGCACCAGCGGGTGGCGGACGATGTCGGCCTTCGTCAGGTACGCGAATGCGATCCCGGACACGCCCTTGAGCAGCTCCTTCACCTCGACCAGCCCGCTGGGCTTCCCGGGCGTCAGGTCGATCTGGGTGATGTCGCCCGTGACCACGATCTTCGAGCTGCGGCCCATGCGGGTGAGGAACATCTTCATCTGCTCGCTCGTCGTGTTCTGGGCCTCGTCGAGAATGATGAAGGCCTCGTCGAGCGTGCGGCCGCGCATGTAGGCCAGCGGACAGATCTCGACCACGTCGGACGTGATCAGGCGCTGGAGCTGGCCGAACTCGAGGAAGGTGTTGAGCGAGTCGTAGATCGGGCGCAGGTACGGGTTGACCTTCGCCTGGATGTCGCCGGGCAGGAAGCCGAGGCGCTCCCCGGCCTCGACCGCGGGCCGCACCAGCACGATGCGGCGGATGCGGCCGGCCTGCATGTGCTCGACGGCCTTCGAGACCGCCAGGAAGGTCTTGCCCGTGCCGGCGGGCCCGATGGCGAAGACGATGTCGTTCTGGTCGATGTCCTGGAGGTACTTCATCTGCCCCTCGGACTTGGCGTCGACCTGGACGCCCGAGCGGAAGATGTTTCCGGGCACCGCGGCGGACCCGCGGTGATGCGGCTTCACGACCTCGAAGAGCGAATGGACATCGTCGACCGTGGGGGCGTTGATTTCCTTGAGTTTCAGGAAGGCCGAGACCGCCTTATCGACGGCGGTCCGCGTGCCGCTGATGTGGATGTCGCCGTTGCGGACCGTGACGGCGACGCCGGTGGCCTTCTTGATCTCCTTGAGGTTGCGGTCGTACGTCCCGAACAGCTTGGTCAGTTCCTCGCGTCCGCCGATCGGAATGGATCGCTCCATTTAGCTCCTCTTGAACAGGTCCCACAGGAACAAGGTTCCCAGGCAGGCGATCGGCGCTTCGAGCAGGAAGCTGTCGACCATGTCGATCATGCCGCCAAATTCCGGAAGGATGCGGCCGGAATCCTTCACCCCGGCCCAGCGCTTGAAGGCGGACTTGACGAGGTCTCCCACCTGCCCGGCTATTGTAACGAGAAGGCAAAACAAGAGCAATGCAGCGACCGGCACGGAGGCGTAGATCTGCCGGAGGGGCGTCCACCACAGGACGGCGAATCCGGCGGCCGTCCCCACGATCCCTCCGGCGATGCCGCCCTCCCAGGTCTTGTTGGGGCTCACCACCGGGGCCATCTTGTGCCTCCCGATCGACTTCCCGGCCACGAAGGCCGCCATGTCGGACCCCTTCCCGGCCGCCAGCAGAAAGAGCAGGTACTGGGAGGACAACGCCGCGGGCACGGGCGGAAACAGGAGGAAGCCCAGAAGGCAGACGTAGACGTACCCGAAGAGCGTCAACCCGGCCGCCTCGGGGGTGAAGCTTCCGTAGCGGAACACGACCAGACAGGCCAGGAAGAGAAAGAACACGGTCGTGAGCAACCCGAACGTCACCATCGGCGGGATGCTGCGGCCGGTCAGGTACCAGAAGAGGACCGTCATGGCGACGAACGCCGGCATCGCAGAGGCCAGCCGGATGCCCTTGGCGGCGCACATGCCGCGGACCTCCAGCGCCGAGACGACACCCACGACCAGCACGAGCCCGTAGAGCGGGAGATTCCGCTCCCCCCTCAGGGCGAACCCGTGGCCCCAATAGAGAAGCGCGCAGAGCCCGGCAACGAGAAGAGGGGCGCCGATGACGCGGATGAGGATCTTGCGCGGAACCGGCATCAGGCTCGCATCCCGGTGCTAGGCCTGATCATTGATGTTTCCGAAGCGGCGGTCGCGCTTGGAGAACTCCCGGATGGCCTCGTGGAGGTGCTCCTTCTTGAACTCGGGCCACTTCACCGGCGTGACCCAGAGCTCCGTGTAGGAGATCTGCCAGAGCAGGAAGTTCGAGACCCGCAGGTCGCCGCCCGTCCGGATCAGCAGGTCGGGGTCCGGCGCGTCCGGATCGTAGAGGTACTGGGCGATCGCCTGCTCGTCGATCTCCTCGGGCTTCCGCTTCCCGTCCTTGATCTCCTGCGCCAGGCGCCGCACGGCGTCGACGATCTCGACCCGCCCGCCGTAGGCGAGCGCGAGGCAGAGCACCATGCCGGTGTTCTTCGAGCTCAGCTCGGTCGTCTCCTGCAGGACCTTCCGCACGCCCTCGGGCAGCTCGTCGAGGCGCCCGATCGACGTGAAGCGGATGTTGTTGTCCATGATCTCCTTGCGCTCCTGGACCAGGTACTGCTCCAGGAGGTGCATCAGGAAATCGACTTCGCGGAGGGGCCGCTTCCAGTTCTCGGCGCTGAAGGCGTAGAGGGTGAGGCGGCCGACGCCCAGGCGGGAGCACTCGCGGGTGATTTCCCGGACGGTCTCGGCGCCCGACTCGTGGCCCAGGATCCGCTGCATCCCCTGCTCCTTCGCCCAGCGACCGTTGCCATCCATGATGATGGCGATGTGGGTCGGGATCTTCAGGGTGGCGGCAGTCGTCGTCATTCAGCGGTTACTTCCGGTGGATGGTCTTTTCGCGGTCTTTTCCGACGGAAACCATCGTCACTTTGACCTTAAGGTAGCGTTCGAGGAAATTCAAATAGATTTTCGCGGCCTTGGGCAGGTCCTCGTAGCGCTTCACCTTCGAGAGGTCTTCCTTCCAGCCCTTGAAGCTCTTGTAGACCGGGCGGCACTGCGCCAGGACCTTCGTGTCCGTCGGCATCCGCTCCGTCGTGCTGCCGTTGTACTTGTAGGCGACCGCGAACTTGATCTCGTCGAGCCCGCTCAGCACGTCCAGCTTCGTGATCGCCACGTCCTCGATCCCGTTGATCTGGACGGAATGCTTCGACGTCACGCCGTCGAACCAGCCGCAGCGGCGCGGGCGCCCCGTGGTGGCGCCGTACTCGCCGCCGATCTCCCGGAGCTTCTGGCCGAGATCGTCATTGAGTTCCGTCGGGAACGGGCCCTCGCCGACCCGCGTGCAGTAGGCCTTGGCGACGCCGACGATCTTGCCGATCTTCTTGGGCGGCACGCCGGTGCCGGCCGAGATGCCGCAGGCGTCGGAGTTCGAGGAGGTCACGAACGGGTAGGTCCCGAAGTCGATGTCGAGCAGGCTGCCCTGCGCGCCCTCGAAGAGGACCTTCCGGCCCTTGTCGATCGCGGCGTTCACCAACTCCACGGCGTCCGTGATGAACGGCTTGAGCTTCTCCGCGTAGCCGCGGTACTCGTCCACGATCCGCTGGGGGTCGAGCCCCTCGGCGCCGTAGAGCGCCTGCAGGATCTTGTTCTTCTCCGCCGTGAATGCGAAGACGCGCTCCTTGAAGAACTCCTCGTTGTAGAGGTCGGCCACCCGGATGCCCTTGCGGGCCGCCTTGTCGGCGTAGCAGGGCCCGATGCCCCGCTGCGTCGTCCCGATCTTGCCGTTGCCGGCGCTCGTCTCGGAATACTTGTCGAGGAACTTGTGGTACGGCATCACCACGTGGGCGCGGTCGCTCAGGAAGATCCGGCCGTCGATCTTGATCCCGCGCTTCTGGATCTCGGCCATCTCGTCCAGGAGCTGGATCAGGTCGACCACGACCCCGTTGGCGATCACGCACACGCTCTTGTGCAGGATCCCCGAAGGGATCAGGTGCAGGACGTGCTTCTCGCCCTTCACCACCACCGTGTGGCCCGCGTTCCCGCCGCCCTGGAAACGGACGACGAGGTCGGCCTTCTCGGAAAGGATGTCGACGATCTTCCCCTTCCCCTCGTCGCCCCACTGGACGCCGACGACGCAGCTGGAGCTCTTGCCGTTCTTGTTTGTTGTCATGACGGGCTACTTTTTGGCCTCCATGTTCTTGAGGAACTGCTTGAAGAGATAGCTCGCATCGTGCGGCCCGGGCGCCGCCTCCGGATGGTACTGCACCGAGAAGACCGGAAGCGACTTGTGCCGCAGCCCTTCCACGGCGCCGTCGTTCAGGTTGACGTGCGTCACCTCGCCGCCGACGGCCTCGAGCGACTTCTGCTCCACGCAGAAGCCGTGGTTCTGGCTGGTAATCTCCACCTTCTTGGTGATCTCGTTCCGGATCGGGTGGTTGGCGCCGTGATGGCCGAACTTGAGCTTGTAGGTCTTCGCGCCGAGCGCGAGCCCCAGGATCTGATGGCCCAGGCAGATGCCGAAGATCGGCGTCTCCTTCTTCAGCAGGTCCTTCACGGTCGCGATCGTGTAGGTGACCGCCTCCGGGTCGCCCGGGCCGTTCGAGAGGCAGACGCCGTCGTACTTCTCCAGCTCCTTCGCGGGCACGTTCGCGGGGTACACCGTCACGTCGCAGCCCATGTGGACCAGAGAGCGGACGATGTTGAACTTCACGCCGCAGTCGACGACCGCGACCTTGTGCTTGAAGGAGGTCGGTTTCCCGTTGCCGTCCTTGGTGACGAACTCCTTCCAGTGCCGGGGCTTGTCCGAGGTGACGTACTTCACCAGGTCCAGCCCGCTCATCTTCGGGATCGCCTTGGCCTTCGCGGCGAGCTTCGCGTCGTCCAGCTCGGTCGTCGAGAGCACCCCGTTCATGGACCCCGTCAGGCGCAGCTTGCGCGTCAGCGCCCGCGTGTCGATGTCGTCGATGGCGACGATGCCGTGCTTCTTGAAGTAGTCGTCAAGCCCTTCGGTCGAGCGGTAGTTGCTCGCGACCTTTGAGAACTCACGGGCCACGAAGCCTTCGACCCAGACCTTGCCCGACTCCCAGTCTTCCTCGTTGATGCCGTAGTTCCCGATGTGCGGATAGGTCATCGTGACGATCTGCCCCTTGTAGGACGGATCCGTCAGGACCTCCTGGTAGCCCGACATGGCGGTGTTGAACACGACCTCGCCGGACCTCTCCCCGTCCGCGCCGAAGGAGCGGCCCGCGAACACGGTCCCGTCCTCGAGCGCCAGCTTTGCAACCTTCATTTATCCTGCTCTCCCTCGATGAGTTTTCCGCTCTTGTCCACCGGCCCCACAATCACCGTCGTGAGGTTCTCCAGGTCCAAGTACTTCCGCGCCACGCGCAGGACCTCTTCGCGCGTGACCGCTCCCACCCCCCGGTAATATTTCCCCGCGTAGTCCGACCCCAGGTCGTAGCGCTTCACCATCAGCAGGTAGTCGGCGATGTCCTCGACCGTCTCCCACGAGGAGACGAACGAGTGCAGCAGGTAGTCCTTGGCGTCCCGAACCTCCTCCGCGGAGGGCCCTTCCTTGAGGAACTGGGTCAGCTCCTTCATCACCGCCTGCAGGCCGATGTCCTTCTTCTTCGCCTCGACGCCGAGCACCACCTGGAAGGGCCCGGCCGCCTGGCCGGAGCCGCCCGTGATCGAGCCGTTCACGTCGTAGGCGAGGCCCTGCTCGTCCCGCACGTGCTTCGCCAGCCGATTCGTGAAGCCGGGGCTGCTCAGCAGGATCGTCTCCATGACCCGCAGCGCGAAGAAGTCGGGGTTCGTCCGCTGGATGCCGACGTGCCCCAGGTGGATGCGGACCTGCTGCGCCTTGAAGGTCTGGAAGACCGGCCGCGGCTCGCGCTGCCGGGGGATCTGCAGGACTTCGGGGGCCTTCCAGGGGCCGTCCCCCTTCCACGACTCCAGGCGCTTGCGCAGTTCCCTGATCGCCACGGCGGGGTCGACGTCCCCCACCGCGACCACGATCGTGTTCTCCGGGCGGTAGAGGCGCCGGTGATACTTCTCCACATCTTCCAGGGTCAGGGCCTTCACGGTCTCCAGCGTGCCGATGGCCGGCCGGTGGAACGGGTGACCCTTGAACGCCGTTTCGAAGAAAAGCCGCCGCGCCACGCGCGTCGGGTCCTGGTCCATCGACTCGATCTCCGCGATCTGGTCCTCGCGGAGCTTCTCGAAGCGCGCCTTCGGGAACGACGGATAGCGCAGCAGGTCGCGCACCAGGTTGAAGGCGACGTCGGAGTGCTCCGACAGCACCTTCACCGACACGCCGTTCGAGCTGGTCCCGTACTGGCCGCCGACGAACTCCACGTCGCCGGCGATCTCGTCGCCGCTGCGGCGCCGGCCCTGGTCGTCCTCGATCCCCTCGTCGATCAGGCTACCGACCAGCTCGGCCAGGCCCGCCTTGTCCTCCGGCTCGAAGAGCTGTCCGGCGTTCACATGGGCCAGGACGCTCAGGACGGGCACGTCCGAGCGCCGCTTCGCGATCAGGCTGAGTCCGTTGGGCAGGATCTCCTCGCGGACCTCCCCCAGCGTCGGGGGGTCGGCGACCTGGAACGCGACGGCGCCGGGGGAAAAGCCGGGCGGGCGCCGCTTCGGCGGGCCCCGCTTCAGGCCGGGTTCCGACGTCGCCTTCCGCTTCGGCTTCGCCAGGCCGATCGCGACCGTCCGGTTCTGCGAGACGAAGGTCTTCTTCGCGACCGCCATGACCTGCTCGGGCGTGATGGCGTCGATCTTGTTCATGTACGTCCGGATGTAGTCGGGCTGCCCCAGCGCCTCGAAGTAGCCCATCTTCGACGTCAGCTCGTTCTGGGACTCGAGGTCGAAGGCAAACTTCGCCCGCAGGAGGTTCTTGGCGCGGCGGAGCTCCTTCTCCTTTACCGGGTGCTTGGTAAGCTCCTCCAGCTCCTGGATCACGGCCTCGCGCGCCTTCTCGGGCGAGCCGTCGAGCGCGACCTCGACCTGCACGTAGAAGACGCCCTCGTGGCGCCGGGAGTAGTTGAAGACCTCGACGTTTCCTTCGCCGGCGAGCTCCAGCTCCTGGACGAGCTTGGTCTTGAGGCGCGAGTTGCGGCCGTCGCCGAGGATCGTCGAGAGGACGTCGAGCGTCAGGTCGTCGTCCGACCCCGCCGCGGCGGTGCGGAACGCCATGATGAAGCGGTCCGAGGGGAGCTCCGTCTTGATCTCGACCTTCCGCTCCTCGACCTGCGGCGGCTCGCTCCAGTGGGCCTCGTCGGCGTCCTTCCCGCGCGGAATCGTGCCGAAGTACTTCTCGACGTGGCGGAAGACCTCGTCCTTCTTCACGTCGCCCACGATGACGAGCGACGCGTTGTTCGGCTTGTAGTAGGCCTTGTAGTACTCCATCATGCGGTCGCGGGTGAGGTTCTCGACGTCCTCGCGCCAGCCGAGGACGGGGTGGCGGTAGCGGCTCTTGGTGTAGATGGTCTTCTCGAGCGAGCGCTCCAGCTCGCCCCAGGGGCCGTCCAGCCAGATGTTCATCTCCTGGAGCACGGGGCCGCGCTCCAGCTCGAACTCCTGCGGCTCCAGCGAACTGTTGCCGCAGGTGTCGGCGAGGATGTCGAGCACGTCGTCCAGGTGGCTGGAATGGACGTGGAACCAGTACCCGGTCATGTCGTGGGTGGTGTACGCGTTGTTCTCGCCGCCGCAGCGGTAGGTGACGAGGTCGATGTCCCCCCGCTTGTACTTGCTGCTGCCCTTGAAGACCATGTGCTCGAAGAAGTGCGAGACGCCCGTGAGCCCTTCCGGCTCGTTCACGGAGCCCACCCGGTAGGCGAGCATCGCCGTGAGCGTGGGCAGGCGGTGGTCCTCGCGGACCACGATCGCGAGCCCGTTGGGCAGGACGCGGCGCTCGATCCCCTCGAGCAGGTTGACCGACTTGCCGTGCGACGCTTCCGGTCCGCCGGCGCACCCGAAGGTCGCCGCCACGAGAAGGCCGATCACCAGCCGGCTGCTAGCCCTGAGCATGCCGATCCTCCCGCATTTTCACGGCGGCGCGCAGCGCTTCCACTTCCTGGGGCGACAGGACCCGGGTGGCCCCCGTTGACAGGTGCCCCAGCGCGAGCGGCCCGACGCGCAGGCGCTTCAGGTGCTTGACCTTCAGGCCGAAGCGCGCGAAGACGCGGCGGACCTCCCGGTTCATGCCCTCGTGGACGGTGACCTCCACGACGGCGCTCTCGCGGTCGCGCTTCTTGATCAGGATGCGGATGGGCCCGGTCTTGCCCTCGGACAGCCACACGCCCTTCTGCATCTTCTCCAGGATTTCAGGCTTCAGCTCGCCCTTCACCACCACGTGATACGTGCGAGCCACGCCGTAGCGAGGGTGCGTGAGAAGATTCGCGAGTTCCCCGTCGTTCGTCATCACCAGGAGCCCCTCGGACTCCCAGTCCAGCCGCCCGACCGGGTAGACGCGCTCGGGGATGTGCTGGACGAACTGCATGACCGTGCGGCGGCCCGCCTCGTCCTTCGTGGTGGTCACGACCTTCTTGGGCTTGTTCAGGATCAGGGTGACGGGCCGGGGCGGCTTGATGCGCTGCCCCCCGAACATGATCTTGTTCTTGGCGGGGTCGACCTTGTATCCCATCTCGGTGACGACCTTCCCGTCGACGGTGACCTGGCCCGCCGCGATGAGCTGCTCGCAGGCCCGCCGCGAGGCGACGCCCGAGTTCGCGAGGACTTTATGAAGGCGTTCTGCTACCACGGGGGCACACGGTGGAAAGGGGACGGGCGGGATGTCGGACCGGCCGTACTGCATCTCCCGGGCATAGTCTCACCGCCCTCTCGGCGGAAGTGTTCTCCGTTGGGGACTTGACCCGGAGCGGCATTCTATCAAAGGGCGAGGTGAATGCAAGCCTATCAGGTACGTTGACGGATTGCCGGAAGTAAGAAGCACGAAGTAAGAAGCAGGCGTTCCCCTGCCCCGGGGGGAGAGAATCAAGGAGAATCAAGAATCAAGCGCCCCCCGAAGGGGAGGATTGTCGCGGGGAATAGGTCTTACTTCGTACTTCGTGCTTCTTGCTTCGGCTACAGGTACGCGTTGATGATCTCTTTGAGGCGTTGGGTGTCGATGTTGGAGCCGGTGATGACGACGCAGATGCGCTTGAAGCCCTTGGGGAGCAGGCCCTCGAGGATCGCCGCGGGGCCGACGGCTGCCGAGCCTTCGATGGCCACCCGGTGGCGCCGCAGCATCTCGGCCACCGTCTTCTTCAGGTGCGACTCCTTGACCTCGACGACATCGTCGATGAACTTCAGGCCCCGCTCGTAGGCCCGCTCGGAGACGCCGCCTTCCAGGCCTTCCGCGATCGTCGGCTTGGACGCGATCGTGAGCTGTGCCTTCTTCTCCTTTCGGGAGAGCGACATGCCCGGCGAGGCGTCGGTGTTGACCCCGATGATCTTCGTCTTGGGGGAAATCTCGCGCGCGACCACGCCCATGCCGATCGCCAGCCCGCCGCCGCCCACCGGGACCACGATGGCGTCGGGCTTCTTGGTCATGTCCTCGAAGATCTCGAGCGCGGTCGTCCCGCCGTTGCCGGCCTGGATGTGATCGTCGTCGTAGGGAGAGACCCAGACGCGCCCCGTCTTCTTGGCCAGCTCGATGGCGTACTTCTCCGTCTCGTCATAGCTCGTGAACGTGGTCTTCACGACCTGCGCGCCGAAGCGCTTGATCGCCTTCTCCTTGTTCTCGGGGGTGCCCTTGGGGACGCAGACGGTGCAGTGCACGCCGTAGCGCTTCGCGGCCCAGGCCAGGCCCTTCCCGTGGTTGCCCGCGCTCGCGCAGAGCACGCCCATCATCCGCTCTTCCTTGGTCAGCCAGGGAAAGCGGGCCAGCGCGCCACGGACCTTGAACGAGCCGGTGTGCTGGAGATTCTCGCACTTGAGGGAGACGTTGCCCCCGTAGGCCTCGCTCAGCCAGTCGGAGGGGACGACGGGGGTGCGCAGGGCCAGACCGACCACGTAGGGCCGGACGTGCTCCACGAACTTGAAATTGAACTCCCGGTCGCCCGATTCCGCCACCAACACCCCCAGGGGCCTCTGCGTCAGATTCTATATAGTGATTGGCATCGACCGTCAACGTATAATGGAACAGAGATGATGATCTTGCTGCTTTCCACCCTCCTCCTCGCCCAATCGGGGCCGGGCGGAGCCACCATCGTCACGGCGGGAAACTCCTCCGTGAACGCCCGCGAGGTGACCCTCGCGGCCGACGGCAAGGACCTGACCGTCACGTACGTCGATCTGGGCGGCCAGGCCGGCAGCCTGAAGGCGGCCGACGTCGTGGAGATCACCCTCAACGGCGGGCGCAGCGCCAGCACGGCCAAGCCGCTGTCCGACGACATCGAGGTCCTCCTCACGACCGGCGACCTCCTCGTCGGGAAGGTCGGGCCGAAATCGGAGGACGGCGTCAAGCTGATCTCCCCCGCCTTCTCCGACCCGCTGATCAAGTTCGGCCAGATCCGCGCCATCATCTTCCCCGCGAACCGGCAGTACCTGCCCGCCCGCCTGCCCGAGAAGGCCGACACGGCCGACATCATCCTCACCCAGGCGGGCGACCGCGCGGAAGGCACCGTGCTCTCCATCTCGTCGTCGGGCGTCGTCTACAAGTCCAAGCGCCTGGACACGGAAGTCACCGTGCCCCTGGAGAAGTCGGCGGGCGTCTGGATGATCGAGACCGACGCGCCCCCCAAGGAGCCGCCCGGGCTCCACGCCACGGTCCTGACGTCCGACGGCTCCTCGATCCGCGGCGAGATCCAGTCCCTGAAGGACGGCGTGCTCACCCTGAAGGACCTTTACGGCACCGTGCACAAGATCCCGGCCAACCTGCTCTCCGGGATCTACATGAAGAACGGCCGCGTAGTCTACCTGTCGGACATGAAGCCCACGCTCGTCGAGGAGGACGCCAACTACATCCGCGGCCCCAAGAAGCTGTCGAGCGACCTGGACTTCCCCTTCCAGCGCGACCGCAGCGCCCGCGGCGGGAAGCTCATCGTCGGCGGCGTCGAGCACCGCAAAGGGGTGGGCGTGCGCGCCCGCTCGCTGCTCGGCTACTCCCTCGAGGGAGGCTTCAAGCGCTTCCAGGCGACGCTCGGCCTCGACGCCGCGTCGATGGGCCTGGGCGCCGTCAAGGTTGAGATCGAAGTCGACGGCAAGAAGGTCAAAGAGGTCGGCCTCAAGGGGACCGACGCGCCGCTTCCCATCGACCTGGACGTGAGCGGCGCCAAGGAACTCCGTCTGTTTGTGACCTGGGCGGGCTATGGCCAGTCGGATTTCGTCGACTGGGGCTCCGCCCGGCTCATCCGCTGATGCTCAGTCTCGCCCACGCGTCGCTGCTCCTGCTGGCGCCGCTCGGGTTCCTGGCGGTCACGGTCGCCACCCGGACGAGCACCCAGCCTATCGGCCCGGTCCGGCGGGCCGCGTCGCTCGTCGTCCGCTGCCTGATCGTCCTGATCCTGACGCTGGCGCTCGGCGGCCCCGTCTTCACGCGGGTGGCGGAACTGCCGCGCAACACCGTCTTCCTGCTCGACGCCTCGGAAAGCCTCCCGCCCGAGGCCTACGACGAGGCGATCCGCAAGCTCCGCCCCATCTGGGACCGCGAAGTGGCCGCCGGCAACCGCTGCGCGCTCGTGGCCTTCGCGGGCGACACGGAGGTCCTCCTCCGTCCCACGACCGCGCACCTGGAGGCCGCGTCGTTCAAGCCGGATGGCCTTAAGAACCGCGCCGCCACCGACATCGCCCGGGCGCTGGACTGCGCCCGCACGCTGTTCCAGGAGAACCACGCCAACCGCGTCGTGCTGCTGACCGACGGCGTCGACTCGACCCGGCCCGCGCGCGAGATCTCCCTGCCCCCGGGCAGCATCGGAGTCTCGCTGGCGGACGCCGAGCGGCTCGACATCGCCGTCACCGACGTCCAGGCCCCGGCCGCGGTCCGCTCGGGCGAGCCCTTCGACGTCCGGGTAACCGTGACGACCAACCGGGCCTGCGAGTTCGGCCTCTCGGCCGTCATGGGCGACACCGGGATCCCCGAGGCGACGAAGCGCTTCGCCGCGCCCGGCCCCGGACGTCACGTGGTCGTCCTTCCCCACCTGCAGCAGAAGGCCGCGCTGCCCGCCGACGTCTACACCCTGCTGGTCATCGCCGAGGCGGAGGGCGACCGCGAACGGCGCAACAACATCGGCCAGGCGGCCATCACGGTCGTCGGGAAGCCCAAGGTGCTGCTGGTCCAGGGCTCCGACGTCGAAGGCGAGTTCATCGCCCGCGTGCTGCGCTCGCAGGACATCGAGTTCGAGCGCCATTCTCCCCACGACCTTCCCGCGCGCGCCGACGGGCTGGACGACTTCGTCGCGGTCGTTCTGGCCGGCGTGTCGCGCGACCTGCTCCCCGCCGCGGCCGTCGAGGCCCTCCGGCGCTTCGTGGAGCACACGGGCGGCGGGCTCTGGGTCGTGGGCTCCTCGGCCCTGCAGGGCCAGACCGGCTACGCGGGCAGCGAGTTCGAGAAGCTCCTCCCGGTGGCCTTCTCGGACGCGGTCTCGCCCATCGCCAACAAGGACCCCAAGAAGGATCCGTCCCCGAAGCCGCCGCCGCCCAACCCGGGGCCGCCCGATCCGGAAGACGCCAAGCCCCAGAAGGTACTCGCGCCCTCCGTGGCGCTGCTCCTCCTGGTGGACAAGTCGGGCAGCATGGCGGGCCGGAACATCGAGATCGTCAAGGAAGCCTGCATCAAGACGGCCAAGAACCTGTCCTCGAAGGACGTCATCGGGGTGCTGGCCTTCGACTACAACCCGACCCTGGTGCTGGAGTTCACCGAGGCGGAGCGCATCGACTACATCGAGCAGCGCATCCTGCGGCTGCTGGCCTCCGGCGGGACGCGGATCTATCCCGCGCTCGTGGACGCGCTGCGCCTCTTCGAGCTCGATCCGCGGGCGCGGCGCTGCTCCATCAAGCACGCCATCCTGCTCTCCGACGGCGACGCGCCGCCCGCCGACTACGAAGCGGTCGTGCGCCGCATGGCGGAGCAAGGCATCACGGTGAGCACGGTCTGCGTGTCGGGCGCGAAGTTCGACCCCGGCCTGATGAGCCGGATCGCCTCCTGGGGCAAGGGGCGCTTCCGCTTCACCAACAGCTTCGAAAACGTGCCCGAGTACATCCTGAACGAGACCCAGAAGGTCCTCGCCGCCGTCCCCCGCGACGACAACAAGAAGCCGGCGCCCGCGCCCGCCCCGAAGGACACCCCGCCGCCGCCCCCCGAGAATCCCGCCCCCGAGCCCCCGAAGGAGCAGCCTCCCCTGCAGGCCGTCATCCTGAAGGACGCGCACGAGATCTTCGCGGGCGTCGACGGCCGGAGCCTGCCCGGACTGCGGGGCCGCCTCGGAGGCGCCGCCCGCCCCAAGGCGGACGTCCCCCTGACGACCGCGGACGGGCACCCCGTCCTGGCCCTGGGGCGCCTCGGCCTGGGCAAGACGGCCGTGTGGATGTCGGACCTCTCGGGCACCTGGAGCGCGGACTGGCTGTCGTGGAAGGATTCGCCGAAGCTCTTCGCGCAACTCCTGCGCTACGTGTCGGGCGCCGGCGCCGACGCCGAGCTCGCCGGACGGGTGCGCATCAGCCGCGAAGGAGAGCGCACCCTGCTGCGCATCGACCCCGAGGGCCCCGGCGGCGCCCTGAGCATCACGGACCTGAGCGAGAAGGACGCGCCCCGCCCCGTCGAGATCGGTCGCGACGCGCAGGCCGAAGGCGTGGCGACGCTCCCGAGCGAGCGCCCCGGCAAGATGCGCCGCCTGCTCCTGCAGCGCGCCGACGGCAAGAAGCTGGTGCTGGGCTCGCTGCGCGCCTACGACGAGGAGTTCGCCCCAGCCGATCCCTCCCGCGACCTTTTCGCCAACGGCCTCCGCGCCGTGTCGTGGAACACCCTCGACGCGACGCTCGGCGACCTGCGCGTCAGCGGCGAGCGCCGCCGCGACCTCACCCCGTGGCTCATCATCGCCGCCCTCCTGCTCCTGCCGCTGGACGTGGCGCTCCGGCGCATGATGCTCCGCTGAGCGTTGCGGCATCACGGGCCGTCGCTCCGGGGCTCAACCCAATAGATGGCTCGACACAAACGAAAAACCGCCCGGCCCCTCCCTCGCCGCGCGAGGCCCACGGACCTCTCCCGTGCTCCGGAGACGAACGCCGTCCGCTTGCCCCCGGATGACGAACCCTTCCGGGGCGAATGGCAGGACCGCGCCGCGGAAGGCGATCTGAAGAAGCCCTCCGCGGACGCCAGCGGCGAGGGCAACGTGACGGAACTGACGCAGGATCTTGACGACGAATCGGTCCGGAAGCTGGAACAGAACGCTCAACGGACCGAGCCCCGCGCCGCGCGTCACTCCCACCGCTCCGGGCAATCCTAGTCCGGCTCCTCCTCCCCACTTTCCGCGCGGTTCTGGCAGGCGGCGCAACGCGCCGCGTACGGAATCGCTTCGAGGCGGTCCACGGGGATCGGCGTCCCGCAGGTCTCGCAGATCCCGTAGCTTCCCTGCTCCAGCCGCCCAAGGGCGCGCTCGACCGACGTGAGGACCTCGCTGAACTGCTCGACGAGGCCGAAGTTCTCCTCCTGCTCGAAGGTCTCCGACCCCAGGTCCGCGAGGTGCGTCCGCACGAGCGTGTCGCCCAGGTTGTCCGGATTGTCCTGGATCGCGCCCTGCTGCAGGCGGACCAGGCTCTCCTGGACCTTGTCCCGCTCCTCGACCAGGAGGTCGCGGAAGCGGAGGAGATCCTCTTCGCTCAGCGGGCGAGGGGCGTTGGAACGGTTTTCTTCGGTGGGTTGGATCATGGCACGCCTCGACAGTTCCCCCTCCTAGGGGAACCTCGAGCGGGCCGCGGCGTTACGCGCCTTGTGGGGCCACCCGATCGATCGAGCGCTCCATCACGCGAAGGAAGTTCTCGCCGAGAACCTTGCGCACGTCCGTCGGCGAGAAGCCCCGATCGAGAAGGCGGCGCGTCAGGTTCGGCAGCTCCGAGCAGTCGTTCACGCCCTCGGGCAGCGCGGTGACGCCGTCGAAGTCCGACCCCAGCCCCACGTGGTCGATGCCGGCCACCTTGGCGATGTGCTCGATGTGGTCGACCAGGAGGTCGAGCGGCGGGCGCGCCATCGCGGCCTCCGAGGCGTCGTAGCGGCGGCTGATCTCCTTGAGGGCCCGGTCCATGGCGGCCGGGTCTTCCCGGTGCTTCTCCCGGGCCTGGGCGCGCTCGTCGTCGTCGTCCGCGTCGGCCTTCTTCTTTCGGTCGTAGAAGGTCTGGCTCAGGAATCCGGAATAGAAGTTCACGCCCACGACGCCGCCGTTCTTCGCCAGCGCCTTCAGCTGGTCATCCCTCAGGTTGCGGACGTGGTCGCAGAGCGCCCGCGCGCAGGAGTGCGACGCGATGACCGGCGTGTCCGCGACAGCAATGGCGTCCCAGAAGGTGTTCTCGGAGACGTGCGAGAGGTCGACCAGCATGCCCAGCCGGTTCATCTCGCGGACCACGTCGCGGCCGAAGTCCGTGAGACCCTTCACTTTGCCCGGGTCGCGCGCCGCCTCGGCCCAGCTCAGCGAGTTGTTCCAGGTCAGCGTCATGTAGCGCACGCCGAGCTCGAAGAAGCTCCGGAGCAGGCCGAGGTCCTCCTCGATCGCGTGGCCGCCTTCGATGCAGAGGATGCCGCAGACTTTCTGTTGCGCGACCGCGCGCCGCACCTCGGCGGCGGTCCTCGCGATCGCGAGCCTCTCGGGGTATTTGGCGGCCCACTGCTTGACCGCGTCGATCATGCGGAGGGCGCGCTTGGCGGCCTCCTTGCGCTGAACGTACTTCGGCTCGACCCAGCAGGACATGAACTGCGCATCGAGCCCGCCCCGGAACATGCGCGGGAGGTCGAGGTGTCCCTTCCCCGTCTCCGAGCCCAGGTCCTCGCCGTCGTCCAGGAAGCGGCTGATCGTGTCGGCATGCCCGTCGACCACGATGGCGTCCCGGTGCAGGTCCAGCGCCGCGTCGCTCACGACGTCACCGCCTCGCGGGACGCCTCGGGGGCGGGCTGCGGGGGCAACTGGTGCGGGTAGACCTTCGCGCGGTCGAGCACGACCCCGAAGGCGACGAGAAGCATGAGCGAGAGGATCGCGATGGGGATGTAGACCGGAGGCTTCACCTCGGGGCGGACGATGATCACCGCGATCGTGCCGCTGATCATGCCGAAGAGGTAGAGCACGAGCACCGCCTCGCGCTTCGTGAGCCCCAGCGCGACCAGGCGGTGCGAGAGGTGGTCGCGGCCACAGTAGACGATCGCCTCGACGGGGTTCTTCACGACGCCGCGCACGATGCGGAGGATCGTGGAGAGCGTGATGTCGTAGAGCGGCACGCAGAGGATCGCGCAGGGCACGAGGATCGCCTTGATCCGGTCGCCGCGCGACCAGCCGCACTGAACGGTGAGGGCCGCCAGGAGGAAGCCCAGGAGCAGCGACCCGTTGTCGCCCAGGAAGATCTTGGCCGGGCTCCAGTTGTAGCGGAGGAAGCCCAGGCAGGCGCCCATGAGCGCGATCGCCACGAAGCTGACGTGGGGCTGGCCCCAGGCGCCGGTGTACCAGGCGACGTAGAAGGTCCAGAAGGACGCGATCGCCGCGGTGCCGCCCGCGGCGCCGTCCATGTTGTCCATCGAGTTCATGGCGCTCGAGACGCCCGAGATCCACGCCAGCGTGAGGGCCAGGTCGACGGCCCAGATGCCCGTCAGGTTGATCCGGACGCCGAAGCGCGAGAGCAGCAGGGTCACCACGAGCAGGACGCCGAGCTTCGCGACCGCCCAGATGGGGCGGAAGCCGTCGACGACGCCCAGGATCAGCACCAGGAAGCCGCCGGCGACGATGGCGAAGATGTCCGTGTACTGCCCGGGGTCGGGAAAGCGGAGCACGGAGACGAGCGTGACCATGAACGCGAGGTAGATCCCCACCCCCCCCAGCAGGGCGACGGGCTCCTGGTGGGTCTTGTACGTGTGGGGGCGGTCCAGCGCCCCGACCCGGTGTGAGAGCCGGATGATCAGCGGGATGCCGAGATCGGCCAGGAACCAGGCCAGGATCAGCATCCAGACCTGCGGGTGGTTAAGCTGTGCGATCACGGGTCAATACCTTCAAGCTGTCGGGTCCGCAGTTGAACAGGAGGTCGATCACCGAGAGGTTCGGGATGAAGGCGCCGGGCCAGCACTGGGGGTAGACCGGGCACTGGAAGTCCTGGAAGAGCAGCCGCACGCCCTGGCGCTCGAACTCCGCGACGTCCAGGTAGTCCCGCCCGTGGACGCCCGACAGGTACGTGTCGGCCCCCGTGGCCTTGCACATGGCGAGGACGAGGCCCGAGGATTCCCCCTGGATCCCCAGCGCCGAGGTCCGCTCGAGGGTCCGAGAGATGCCGAGGAAGCGGAGCAGGACCTCGATGAACGCGCAGGTCAGCTCGCAGAAGCTCGTCCAGGGCCGCTCGTAGAGCTCGCGGAGGCCGTCCGCGTAGGTCTTGAAGTACGGCGCCTTGCGGTAGTTCCACTCGATGGCCCGCCAGTGCTTGCGGGCCCACGGCGTGGAGGGGTCGATCTGCGCCTCGAGGATCTGCTGGTTGAAGCGCCCCTTGCTGAGGACCGGGACCGAGAGCCAGTCCCAGCCTTCCGGGGAGTTGGAGCGGATCCGGTTGCGATGCATCCATCCGAAGGTGCCGCGCTTGACGAACTGGACGTTGTCGACGACAAGGAATCGGTCGGCCCGGGCGATCTTTTCGAAGAACCCGGGGTACGGCAGATAGTTGGGCTGGTGGCCCGTCAATATCATGAACCTGTTCCCCCCCGGTCGAGCAGAAGTATATCCCATGAAAAAGTTCGCCGCTAGGGGGGCATCGGAGCGCCTTGACAAGCACGGACCCGCCCCTAGTATCATGGCCAGATGAGAATCCTGGTCACCGGCGGCGCGGGCTTCCTCGGGTCCCACCTCTGCGAGGCCCTGCTGGCCCGCGGCGACGACGTCCTTTGCATGGACAACCTGCTCACGGGCTCGGAGCGGAACATCGAGCCCCTGCGCGCGAACCCGCGCTTCACGTTCGTCCGGCACGACGTGACGCACCACATCGACGTGAGCGGCCCGCTGTGGGGGATCCTGCACTTCGCCTCGCCCGCCAGCCCGGTCGACTACCTCGAGCACCCGATCCACACCCTCAAGGTGGGCTCGCTGGGGACGCACAACGCGCTGGGCCTCGCGAAGGACAAGAAGGCGCGCTTCCTGATCGCGTCGACGAGCGAGATCTACGGCGACCCGCTGGTGTCGCCCCAGCAGGAGAGCTACTGGGGCAACGTGAATCCGATCGGCCCGCGCGGCGTCTACGACGAGGCCAAGCGCTTCGCCGAGGCCATGACGATGGCCTACCACCGGACGCACGGCGTGGACACCCGGATCGTGCGCATCTTCAACACCTACGGCCCGCGGATGCGGCCCAACGACGGCCGCGCCGTCTGCACCTTCATCACGCAGGCGCTCAACGGCGAGGACCTCACGATCTTCGGCGACGGCTCGCAGACGCGCAGCTTCTGCTACGTGACCGACCTGGTGGCCGGCATCCTCAAGCTGCTGGACTCGAGCGAGACCGACCCGGTGAACATCGGAAACCCCGACGAGATCCCCATCCGCCGGATCGCGGAGGAGGTCCTGGAGCTGACGGGCTCGAAGTCCAAGCTGGTGACGCGGCCCCTCCCCCAGGACGACCCGAAGCAGCGGCGTCCCGACATCACGCGCGCGAAGACGCTGCTGAAGTGGGCGCCCAAGGTGGACCGCCGCGAGGGGCTGCAGAAGACGATCGCCTACTTCAAGTCCCTGCGGGCGAAGTAGTCCCTTGGCGTCGCATCCCTTCCTGCTATAATCCCCCGCTCATGAAGAAGCTCCTCATCTTGGGGACCGTCCTTGTCTCGGCCTGCTCCTCGGCCCCGCCGAAGGAGAACCTTCCGGAGAGGATTCACGTCGTCGATCGCACGGTCCGGCCGGACGAAATCGTGGCGCTCTACAACGGCGAGCCGGTGACCTGGCAGGCGGTGGCGGAGAAGGTACTCGAGCTCAGCCTCCGCGAATCGGTGGACACCTACGTCCGCTGGAGGCTGGTGGAGGACCGCCGGGCCGCGCTGGGCATCGTGCACACGCCGGAGGAGCTGCGCCGTCGGGCGGCGGCCACCCTGGAGCAGGCCAAGAGGCAGATGGGCGAGGAGCGCTTCCGCCAACAGCTGGCCCGGGAGGGGGCCAGCGAGGAGTCCAAGCGGGCGCAGCTCGAAGGGTCCGCCTTCCTGGCCCAGATGCTCACGCTCGACAAGATCGTCCGCTACGACGCGCTGCTGGAGGACCAGGTCGAGATCGACCGGGCCACCTTCGCCGACGAGGGGGAGGCGCGGCGCTTCCGGGAGGCGGTCGGGGCGAAGGGCTTCGACGAGGCGGCGAAGGAGCTGCTGCCGGAGCCACGGACGGCCGCGAAGGGGCGCCTGGCGCGGGAGCGCTTCGTGAAGTCGCAGCCGCCGACCGAGCCGCTTCTGGACCCGTGGATCCTCGACGCGGCGCTGAAGCTGCAGCCCGGGGAGTCGACGGGGGTGGAAATGAGCCGGTCCAATCTATACTATGTGGTGCGATTGCAGGCCGTCCGGAAGGGGCGGCCGCTGTCGTACGGGGAGGCGAGGGAGGAAGTGCTGGAGAGCATCCTCCGGGACCCCCCCGGACAGCAGGACTACCAGACGTGGATGCAGAGGGAGCGGACCAAGTGCCGCGTCGAGTACGCCGAGGGCGCCGGGAGGAAAGGGTCCAAGGGATCCCCCTAGAAAACCCAGAATTTATGCAATTTTCCCATGAACTTTTCGTTGTGAGCTGCGTCTAGTAATTAGAATGACGAAGCTGATCCAAAAGACGATCTCGAAGCCCTGCCACCCGAAGTTCCTGAACGAGGTGCGCGGGCTGCTGGGCGAGACCCTGGCGGAGGTCCCGATCTCCCGCCGGGACAAGGATCTCCTCATCCTTGCCGTCGACGAGGCCGTCAGCTCCGTCGTCCAGTACGCCCGCTTTAAGAACCTGCAGAGCCAGGTCACCCTGACGGTGGACATCGACGACGTCCGCTTCAAGGCGACCCTGACGGACTCGCTCAACGTCTTCGAGATGCGCGGCGGCCTCAACGAAACCCAGATGGCCGAGAACCTGGCGCGCGAGAAGACCTACACGATGGGCATCTTCCTGATCCGCCAGATCATGGACGAGATCAGCTACGTCTACCGCAAGGGCTTCCAGAACGAGCTGGAGCTGATCAAGTTCCTCTAATCCGTCCGGATACGGCCGGATCACTCTGAGCGAGCACCACCCTTTCCCCCGGTTCGGTGCACCCTGTCTACCAGAAACCCCAGGATCGCGAGTACAGCCATCCAGAATGCGGTGCACGTCAGTGCAATAATGGTCTGGGTTTGGATGGTCGTCAGGCCGCCGAGCGAATGCCCATCGTAGAACACCTTTGTTTCGATGAGCAGGAGGATCGGGACGAAATTGATCAGAAAGTAAATCAATCCATACAGGGTTGGGTTGTGGACACCCAGCTCTACGTCTCGCAAGAACATCGGCATGGAGAACAGCAGGAACGCAATCCCCCCGACAAGGGGATAGAGGACAACCCCAGGGACTTGAAATCGGCGCACGCGAAGAGTCAGAGCAAGACCGATGCCACGCCTCCACGTTGTCCCCCATCGTCTTCAGTGAGCAGACCGTTTCCCACACCTGTCCCCTCCCCCGCCGAGGCGGGACTCGACTTGCCCCTCCTCGCCCGATATATTGCCACCCGTGAGGATCCTCCTTCCCCTGCTCCTCCTGACTCTGGGAACCGCGCTCGGCGCGGTCCTGGCGGGCCTGCGGGCGCGCCGCCTCCGTCAGGAGGCCGAAAGCGAGTCCCGGCGCCTCCGCGAACAGGCGGAGGCCGAAGCCGCGCGCCAGCGACAGAACGAGCAGAACGCCCTGATGGGGACCGTCGCGGCCGGCATCGCCCACGAGATCCGCAACCCCCTCTCGACCTTGCGCATCAACCTCCAGCTCCTCCGCGAGGACTGGGAGAACCCCATCACCGAGCGGGAGCAGAAGGGCCGGAAGCGGATCGACGTCCTCCTCCGCGAGACGGAGCGGCTCGACGCCGTCGTCGCTGGCCTGGTCCGCTTCGCCGCCGGGCATGCCCCCCGCCTCGAGCCCACGAACCTCAACACCCTCGCGGGCGAGCTCCTCGACTTCCTCGCCCCGCAAGCGGAACGCTCCCGCATCCGCCTGGTCCGCGACTTCGAGAAGAACCTCCCGGCGGTCGACGTGGACCCCAACCTCATCCGCCAGGCGATCGTCAACCTGCTCTTCAACGCGCAGCAGGTCCTCCCCTCCGGGGGAGAAATCCGGGTCCGGACTTTCGAGAACGGCCAGTACGTTAAACTGTCGGTGACCGACAACGGCCCGGGCATCCCCGCGGAGCACCGGGAGAAGATCTTCAACCTCTATTTCTCCACCAAGCCGGGAGGGACCGGCCTGGGCCTCCCGACGGTCAAGAAGATCGTCGAGGAGCACCAGGGGACGATCGAGGTCGACACCGAGCTCAACAAGGGAACCACGTTCACGATATGCCTGAAAAAATCCGCGTCCTAGTCATCGACGACGACGGCGCCCACGCCGAGGCGGCGGCCGAGAGCCTCGCCCGCTCCGGCTACGAGTGCAGCGTCGCCACCAGCGGCACCGAAGGCCTCCAGCGGCTCGAGAACGACGGGTACGACGTCGTCCTCACCGACCTCGTCATGCGCGACTTCTCGGGAAACGAGATCGTCCGCAAGGTGAAGGCCTCCTCCCCCGAGACCGAAGTCATCGTCATGACGGGCTACCCCTCCTACGAGACCGCCCTCGAGGCCATGGACGTCGGCGCCTACGACTACCTCAACAAGCCGATCGACCTGAACATCCTCCGCGCGAAGATCAAGAAGGCCCTCGAGAAGCAGAAGCTCGTGCGCTCCAACGTCGAGCTCAAGCGGCAGCTCGACAAGAAGTACGGCTTCGAGGGGATCCTCGGCGGCAGCGAGCCGATGCAGAACGTCTTCGACACGATGCGCCAGGTCTCGGCCTCGAAGGCCACCGTCCTCATCCTGGGGGAGAACGGAACCGGCAAGGAGCTCGTCGCGCGGGCCATCCACGCCAACTCCCCGCGCCGCGGCAGCCACTTCGTCCCGCTCAACTGCGCCGCCCTCTCGGAGTCGATCCTCGAGAGCGAGCTCTTCGGCCACGAGAAGGGCGCGTTCACGGGGGCGACGCAGACCCGCAAAGGCCGCTTCGAGTACGCCCACAACGGCACGCTCTTCCTGGACGAGGTCGGCGACCTCCCCGCCGCCACCCAGGTGAAGCTGCTCCGCGTCATCGAGTACGGCGAGGTCTTCCGCGTCGGCTCCAACGAGCCCCTCAAGGTCGACGTCCGCCTCCTCGCGGCCACCAACAGGGACCTGATGTCGCTCGTCCGCGAGGGCAAGTTCCGCGAGGATCTCTACTACCGGCTGAAGGTCGTGACCATCGAGCTGCCGCCGCTGCGCGAGCGCCTCGAGGACCTGCCGGTCCTGGTCCAGTCCTTCCTGGACGAGTTCTCGCGCCAGCAGGGAAAAAAGTCTCCGGAGATCACGCCCGCGGCGATGGAACTCCTGTACAATTACGACTGGCCGGGCAACGTGCGCGAGTTCCGGAACTGCGTGGAGAGCATGGTCGTCCTCGACAAGGACGGCAAGATCGACGCCGAGGACGTGCCGCGCTACGTGAAGCAGCCCGAGGGGGCCGAGTCGTCCTCCGGGGTCGGCGGCGTGAACCTCGAGGAGAAGGAGAAGGAGAGCATCCGCAAGGCGCTGGCCCTCTGCGAGGGCAACCGCGAGAAGGCGGCCAAGATGCTGGGCATCGGCGAGCGGACGCTCTACAGGAAAATCAAGCGGTACGGTTTTAATTGAGTCGAAACGCTGGGAATGTTTCGATACCTCGGTCGTCTTTGATAAAGGGCCTATGCCGCGCTTCACGATCAGCCAACACACGGGATCCAAGGACGGGGACCACTACGACCTCATGCTGGAGCACGGCGACAGCCTCAAAACCTGGAGGCTCGCCAACACCGCGTTCCAGGTCTTCCAGGTCGGCCGCCAGATCAAGGACCACCGGAAGTCCTACCTCGACTACGAAGGCGAGGTCTCCGGCGACCGCGGCCGCGTGAAGATCTGGGACACGGGCAGCTACGGCGTGGACGCCTGGAAGGAGGACCGCATCCAGGTCGCCCTCGTCGGGCGCTCGCTCAAAATCCGCCTGGTGATGACGCTGGGCCCCAAGCACCCCGAAGACACCGACCCCCGCTGGAACATCGGCGACGCGACCCAGGAGCTGCGCAAGGCCGCCGCCGCCCTGCTCCGCGGCGCCTCCCTCGACGACGCCCCCAACGCCGAGCTCGGCAACCTCCGGGAGGCGCTCGCCCACGAGGAGCGCAAGATCCTCTCGCTCGTCGACCAGTACACGCGCGGGGCCTCGATCGACTGGTCCCACACCGACCTGGACTCCGACGTGCGCAAGCGCATCGACAGCGAGCGCGCCCGCTGGCAACACCCCTGGCTGGCCGCCGCCAAGGGCTACGCCGAGAAGCTCGGCGAACTCACCGAGCTCCTCAAGCAATCCCACCCCGCCCCGAAGTAAGAAGCACGAAGGACGAAGTAAGACTTACGACCCACGACAACCTCCCCTGCAGGGGACGATTGATTCTTGATTCCCCTTGATTCTCCTCCCCCCGGGGCAGGGGAATGCCTGCTTCTTCCTTCGTGCGTCTTGCTTCCGACAAAACCTAGCGAGCGAGGCGACGGAACGTGAGGATGTCGCGCCGGATGTGGCCGTCGATGTCGTCCAGCTCGAGGTCCAGCATGGTCGCGACCGTGGGGGCGATGTCCACGAGGCGCATCCGCTCGATCATCGCCCCGGGGCGCACGCCGGCGCCCTCGGCGATGAACCCGGTCTCGAGGCCTGGCCTCGAGGGCAGCTGTCCGTGGTTCCCCGCCACCGTGGGCGTCGTGGGCCCGAAGCGCTCCGTCAGGGCCCAGCCGTCCGCCGGGTCGAGCGCGAGCACCGCGTCGGGGTTGTATCCGAGCCGGTCGAGCGTCGAGCGGCCGACGACGCTGAAGACGGGCTTGCCGTCGACCTTGGAGCCGGCCATGAGGGCCTCAAGGACGCGGGGCGTGTCGTTCGGGTCCTTCACGTAGAGCGCCGCCGAGCCGCCGCTGGAGCGGACGAGCGCCTTCCACGACTTGATCTTGCCGTTCTCCTCCTCAATGAAGCCGGCGTCCCGCAGCAGCGTGTTGGGGCCGAAATTGCGCGTGACCGTCGTGAACCCGTGGTCGCCCACGATCAGGAGCACCGTGCGGTCCGCGACGCCGGACTCGGCGATCGCCTGGCGGATCCGGGCGATGTTCTCGTCCTGCATCCGCACCGCTTCGGCGACCTCCGGGGAGCCCGGGCCCGACTTGTGCTGAACCTCGTCGCAGTTGAGCAGGTGGACGAGCTGCAGGTTCGGCTTGTGCTTCCGGAACACGTGGGCGGCGGCCCGCGAGACGAAATTGTCCACCGCCGTCCGGTCCGTCGCGATCCGGTCCTGGGGGATGCCGATCGCGAACATGAGCTCGGTCAGCAGGCCCGGCGTCGCCGCCGAGGCGAGCCGCTTGACGGTCTCCTTGTTGTCGGGGTCCCAGATCTCGCCGAGCACGAGGTCCGCCTTCGCGCCCACGGTCGTGGGCCAGTAGGTGATCGCGACCTTGAGCCCCTTGTCCTTCGCCGCCTGCCAGAGCGTCCGCGCCTTCAGGGCCTTCGCGTACCAGTGCCAGTCGCGGCTCGACCCCTGCTCCGTCCAGAGCGTGTTCGCGTAGATGCCGTGCTTCGCCGGCAGGACGCCCGTCACGATCGTCGCGTGGGCCGGATAGGTCGCGCTCGGGTAGACGCTTTCGACGGCGCGCGCGTGGGCGCCCACCGCCACCATCGACTTCAGGGTCGGCGCGTCGAAGTCGCCCAGGTAGAAGTCGGGCCGGAAGCCGTCGATCGAGACGATGACGACGTGCTCCGGCGCGGCGCTGGAGGCGCGCACGGCAACCGGGGCGCTGGCGCAGGCTCCCAGCAGGAGCAGGGTCAGGATAGCCGCTGCAAGATGTCGTCCGCGCCCTGGACCCATGTCACCTCCGGGAATCGTTTGAACCACATAATCTGGTGGCGGGCCAGATTATTCGTATTTCGATTGATCAGCCGTTCCATTTCGTCCGCGTCGACCTTCCCCTCCAGGTGATCGATGACCTCACGATACCCCACGGCGCGCCGCCCTTCCTTGCCCCAGGGCCGCGCCAGCAGGGAGCGGACCTCGTCGACCAGCCCGGCCTTCAGCATCTTCTTCGTCCGGGCCGCGATGCGGTCCTTGATGTCCTCCCGTCGGAAGCCGAACACGTCCGCCTCCAGGGTCCGCCCGGCGTCGAAGTGCGTGTGGCGCGCGCTGATCGGCTCCCCGGTCTTCCGGTAGACCTCGACCGCGCGCACCAGCCGCTTCAGGTCGTTCGGGTGGATCTTCGACGCCGCCTTCGGGTCCACCTTCTGGAGCTCGGCGTGGAGCTTCGGCGCCCCGATGGCCACCAGCTCCTCCCGGAGCGCCGGGTCGGCCTCCGGCCCCTCGAAGATCCCGTAGGCGAAGGTCTTGTAGTATAGCGCGGTGCCGCCGACGAAGAGGGGCCGCGGGCACTCCTCGAGGCATTTCTTCGCGTCCCGCACGAAGCGGCCGGCGTTGTAGCTCTCCGACGGGTCGCAGATGTCCACCAGGCGGTACGGCCGCTTCGGCTTGGCCGTGCCGATGTCCATGCCCCGGTAGACCTTCATCGAGTCGACGGAGATCAACTGGGCGCCCAGGCGCTCCGCCACGGCCTCCGCGGCGGTGTGCTTCCCCGATGCAGTTTGACCCAGGATGAAGATTGGTCGGACCACTGGAGGGAGATTATAGCGAAGCCGCGCCCTACTTCCGCGGGATCTCGATGTCCACGCCGTCGATGCTGGGCGGCCGGCTCACGATCTCAAAGGGGCGCGAGCTCCACTTCTTGTCGCCCGCCGTGAGGAGGATCTGGCAGTCCTTCTGGTCGACCTTGGGAACCACGAACTCGGCGCCGCCCGACGCGGACTGCTCCTTGAAGAGAACGCCGGGGTTGCCGTCGATCACCAGCGACACCGTGACCTTGGCGGCCGGGTCCTGCGCGGCCCACTCCAGGCGCATCCGCGTGCCGCCCTTCACTTTGTCCGGGATCGTCGTCTTCAGCCGCAGCGGCTCCTTGACGTCCTCGGTCGGCGGCTTGGTGGGCGGGTTCGACACGGTCGTCTGCCCCTCGCCCGGCTCGATCGCGAAATCCTTGTCCGAGGCGTCGGAGTGCTCGCGGCCCCGGGAGTCGATCATCGTGACGCGCAGGCGGCAGGTCGTGCTCGAGATCTTCGGCAGCGTCCAGTGGAAGCCCGTCGGCGTCAGCTTGAGGTCGGCGAGCGGCTTCCAGCTCCCCTCGCGGCCGCCCGCGTCGGAGAACTCCACCTTCACCTGGGAGAGGTCGGCCTCGGTCTGGACGACGATCGGCCGGCCGGTGCCGCCCACGTAGGTCTGCCCGCCGCGGAAGTTCGCCAGGCGGATGCCGGCCCGCTCCGCGACCGTGATGCGGAAGTAGTTCGAGTCGTACTCGCGGCCGTCGGCGGCCTTCACCACGATCCGCACGAAGTAGATCCCCGGTTTCCGGGGGGCCTGGAACGTAAAGCTGCTGCCCTTGACCTCGCTGATGAAGTCCCAGGTCTGGACGTTCTCGGAAATCTCGAGCCGGAGCTCCTTCGCGGTCTTGACGATGCTCTTGGGCTCGACGACCGCGGCGACGAAGCCGTTGGGCTCGGCGGCGGCGTTGGCGATGATCCGGACCTGATCGACGCCGGAGATCATGTCGAAGGTCAGCACGTTCGAATTGACCGGCCGGTTCGCCCCGTCCTTCGCCAGGGCCCGCAGCTGGTAGCGGCCCTCCTGCTCGGGAAGCATGACCTTCATCGACGGCCCTGACAGCGTCGTGTAGTAGGCCCAGGTCTTGCCGCCGTCCTTCGACAGTTCGAGGGTAAGCTCGCGGATGCCCCGGTCCGGGGAGGTCCACGTCAGCGCGACGGTGCCGCCGACGACGAACTGGCGCCCGTCCTCGATGCCTCGCAGCACCAGGCCCGGGGGCGGCACGTCGCCCGGATCGAAGTCGTCCGTCGAGGCCTCCGCCTCGTTGCCGGCCTCGTCGCTCGCGACCAGGCGCAGGCGGTACTTCTTCCCCTGGAAGAGGTGCGCCCGCAGGTCGGCGCGCCCGGCGTTGTTATGGCGCGGCACCGCGACGAACCAGGTGCGGCCGCCGTCGGACGAGTACTCGATGCGCAGGACGATCTTGTCGAGCGTCGTGAGCTTGTCCGTGGCGATCCACTCGACTTCCCAGGCCTGGTTCAGCCAGGTCTTGCCGCCGCCCGGCAGCGCGAAGCTCCGGACCGTCAGCTCCGGCTTCGTCACGTCGACCGTCACGACCATGTCGGGCCGCGCGATGCGCGCCAGATCGGCGGAGGCGTGGCCCGCGCCGTCCATCGCGATCAGGACCAGCGCCCAGAGGCCTTCCCCGGGGAGCTCGGCGTCGATCGTCCCCTCGGCATTCTTCGTCTCGACAAGGACCTTGTAGGCCTCCTTCTCGGACAGGCGGCGCGCGTAGAGCGTCACCTTGTCGATGCCCGAGGTCACGTCGCTCGCCTTGTACTTGGCTGAGATGCGCGACGAGCGGCTCACGAGCGGGGGCCGCTCCAGGATCGCGACCAGCGGCTGGTCGTTGTCGACGGTGAACATCTTCTCGGACTCGGCCTGTCCCTTGTTCCCGAAGCGGTCGGCGGCCACGATGCGGATCTTGTGGCGGTTCCCCGAGGCGTTGGGCACGATCCAGCGGTAGGGCTTCTGGGCATCGACGTTCTGCGCCACCAGGTTCCACGCCTTCCCGCCGTCCGGAGAATGGTAGATCGACACCCCCCGCGGATCGGGGTTGGGCTCCGTGATCCTCCACGCGAGATCGACCGACGCCCCGGCCTGGACGACGACGTCGGTGTTGAAGCTGAGCAGCTCGATCTGCGGCGCGCTCGTGTCGATGGTCAGGGTCAGCTGGGGATCCGTGGCCGCGTCGGGGGCCTTCTGGACGAAGTCGCTCTTGAGCCCCGCCTCGGTGGCGCAGGTGATGTAGATTCCATACTTCCCGTCCGCCTTCGAGAACGTGAAGGGAGACTCGCGGTCGGGGTCGTCGCCGTACTTCGCCCACTCCTTCACGCCCTCGGGCCGGAAGTAGAGCGAGACGACCTTGATTGGCGCGCTGGCGCGGTTCTTGATGTCGTAGAGGATCTGCACCGTGTTGGAGTTCGAGCGGTCAGGGCCGCTGGCCCGCGCCTCAGGCACCGTGCCGTCGATGCCGAAGCGCTCGCTCACGACCTCCCGGACGTTGCCCGCGAAGTCGGTCGCGACGAGCTTCAGCCGGCAGTCCGGCAGCGTGGCGCGGGGCGGGATCCACGAGTAGAGGCCGTCGTTCTTCAGCCCCTTCCCGACGAGCTTCCAGGTCCGGCCACCGTCGTCCGACCAGGACATCTCAATCCCGTTGGCCGGCATGTCGACGTTGTCCTTCGCGGTCCACTGCACGTCCATCGGGACGCCGCCCAGGTAACCGCCAGCCGTCGGCGAGATCAGCTTCACCTCGGGCTTCGTGCGGTCGAGCGTCAGCGTGAACAGCGGCGGCATGCCGGGGACGGGCGGTGGGTTCGCGTTGCCCATCTTGTCTTCGCCCACGAGCTTGAGGCCGTAGAGGCCGTCGAGGTCCGTGAACTCGAAGGGCGACTTGAGGGAGAGGTCCTCGCCATGCGGCTTCCAGCTCTGGCCGCCGTCGCGCGTGACCCAGAGGGTGATTTTCTTGAGGCCGGCGCCGCCGAGGTCCCCGCCCTGCCACTCGATCCGGACGGGCACCTCGTTGGCGGCGTTGGGCCCGACGATCCTCAGGTCCGGCGCCAGGCCGTCGACGACGAAGTCCGCGTCGGAGCTGTCGCTGGTGACGTTCCCCGCCAGGTCCCGGGCCGTGACGCGGATGCGGCAGGTGCTGCTCGACAGGCCGGCCGGGATGTCCCAGTGGTACTTCCCCGTGTTGGGCACGTTCTGCGCCACGGCGATCCAGGTGTCCTTGCCGGTCGACGCTTCGATGGTGATGCCCTTCACGGGGTCGAGGTTCGCGTCGGCCGCCGCCCACTGGATGACGGTCGAGCGCGCGGCGCCGAACATCTCGCCGCCGTTGGGCGAGAGCACTTCGACGACGGGCGCGATGGTGTCGACGACGATCGTCCGCTCGGGGGCGTCGCCGGCTTTCGGCGTGATGTCGCGGCGACCGTCCGCGGCGACCGGGACGATCAGGAAGCCGAACTTCCCGTCGCGCGGGGCCTGGAACGGCGCGGAGGGCTTGCTCGTGTCGATGTCGCCGTGGTTGACCCAGGTCTTGGCGTCGTCGCTGCTGACCCAGAGCTCCGCGCCCTTCTTCCCCGTGAGGCGGGAGTGGTCGTAGAGAACTTCGACGAAGCGTTTGGAGGAGTAGGTTTCGGAGGCGGCCTGGGCGGGGGGATCCTGGCTTGTGCCGAGCGGAGTCGAGGCAGCGAACGCGTGAGGGGTCACCCCGGCGAGCGTCAGAACAACCGCTGCGACCAGGGATCCCCTCGGGAACGTCATAAGTTCCTCTTCACGTACTCGAACGCGTTCTGGAAGAACTTGAGACCGTCGGGCCGGACGTCCGCCCCTCTCCGCGTCCACTGCGGATGATTCGTCGCATCCTGGAACCGCTCCGGATGCGGCATGAGGCCGAGGACCCGTCCCGTCGGGTCGCAAATTCCGGCGACGCTGGACGTCGAGCCGTTGGGGTTCCAGGGGTATGCGGCTTCGCGGCCCTCGGGGTCGACGTACTTGAGGACCAGCTGCCCCCCCTGCTCCCACCGTTTCATCGACTGCGCGTCGCTCGGGAGGAACTTCCCTTCGCCGTGGGCGATGGGAAGCTCGATGACCTCCTCCACCTTTAGGAATTCGGACTTTAGCGAGGAAACCTTGAGCCGAATCCAGCGGGCCTCGAACTTGCCCGAATCGTTGTTGGTCAGCGTGGCCTGGAACGGAGAGGCGCTCATGGGCTCGGGCAGAAGCCCCGCCTTCGTGAGGATCTGGAAGCCGTTGCAGATGCCGAGCATCAGCTTCCCGGCCTTGATGAACTCCCGGAATTCCGGCACCAGCTTGGTCTGGAGCTCGTTCGCCAGGACCTTCCCGGAGCCCAGGTCGTCGCCGAACGAGAAGCCGCCGGGAACGATGAGGAACTGATAGTCGTGGACGAGCTTCTTGTTCTCGACGAGCCGGTTGACGTGGATCACGTCGGCCTGGAAGCCGACCTTTTCGCAGGCCGACTTGGACTCCTGGTCGCAGTTGATCCCGGCGGCCTTCAGGACGATTGCTCTCGGCTGTGCCATAGCTCCTATTTCCCCGGTCTCGGGAAAATCTGTCGATGCAGGTCCAGCACGCGCTTCAGCTCCTTGATGGGCTCGGCGTGGTCGTCCACGCGCAGGTCGCGGTAGCGGTCGTTGAAGCCGCCGTAGCCCCAGCCGTCCCGGACGATCAGGAGCGCCGCGGACTGCATCCCGCGCGTGTCGCCGCCCGCGTCCTGCCCCGCCTGGAGCGCCGCGAGCAGGCGGTCGGCGAGCTCGCCCTTCGACTCCTGGAACGACTTGGCCATGTTCTTGACGACGGCCTCGCCCGCCAGGATGTTGCCCTGGCAGCAGAAGTTCGCTCCCTTGACGCCCCCGGCCCAGGCGTTGCACTCCTCGCCCGTGAAGGTCGCCGAGTCGCCTTTCGCGCTGACGATGCCGACCTGCCGGACCTCGGCCCGCTTGTCCTCGGTGGTGATCCTGGACAACACGGCCTCGGCCGCCTCGCCCTTCGCCAGCAGCTCCAGCGCCTTGGGGCCGTAGGTCGTGTTCGCGTAGGCCTGCGTCGCGACCGCCCCCACCCCCGCCTTGGCCCAGGGGACCACGGAGCCGACCGCGATGTACTTCGACTGGACCGCGACTCCGAGCTCCTGGGTGTCGGGGTCGTAGGCGACGATCGAGAAGGTCGCGACGACCGGCAGTTCCGCGGAGGCCGGCGAGGCGGCGCACCCGGCGAGGAAGAGGACGAGCAGCACCTTCACCATCTCAGCGGCTTCTGCCAGGCTTCCTTGAGGTCCGCCAGCTTCTCCTCCAGCAGCACCTCGTCCTTGCCCAGCACGACAAACTTCTTCTCCGCCGTCACTTTGCCGACGTCGATGGCGAAGACGGGCCATTTGGCGATGATGTCTTCGAAGGCCGCCCGATTCGCCTCCGGGATTTCGAGGAGGAAGCGCGACGGGCTCTCCGAGAAGAGCGCCACCGGCGCGGGGAGGTCTTCGGGGCCGACCTTCGTGAGATCGAGCCGGATGCCGAGATTTCCGGAGAACGCCATCTCGGCGGCGGCGACCGCCAGCCCGCCCTCCGAGAGGTCGTGGCAGGCGCGGACCAGCCCCTGCCGGATCGCGGACGAAACGGCCTTGAAGACCTGGCGGCCCGCCGCCACGTCGACCCGCGGCACCGCGCCGCCCGTGAGCCCGTTCACCAGCGCGAAGTGGGAGCCGCCCAGCTCGTTGCGGGTGATCCCCACGAGGTAGATCGAGTTCCCGGCTTCCTTCGCGTCCATCGTCACGCATCCGCGGACGTCCTCGACGATCGAGATCGCCGAGATCAGCAGCGAGTGCGGAATGATGATCGTCTTGCCGCCGACCCGGAACTCGTTGTTCAGGCTGTCCTTGCCGGAGATGAACGGGGTGTTGTAGGCGGTCGCGATCTCCTGGCAGGCGCGCGCGGCCAGGACCAGCGCGCCGAGGTTCTCCGGGTTCTCGGGGCTTCCCCACGCGAAGTTGTCCAGGATCGCGGTCCGCTCCGGATCGCCGCCGACCGCAACGACGTTCCGGATCGCTTCGTCGATCGCGTTCGCGGCCATGTCGTAGGGCGAGAGGTCGCTGTAGCGCGGGTTCATCCCGTTGCCGATCGCGATGCCCTTGTAGTGCGTCAGGACCGGCCGCACGACCGCCGCGTCGCTCGGGCCGTCGTTGGTCGCGCCGGTCAGCGGCTTCACCACGCTGCCGCCCTGCACCTCGTGATCGTACTGCCGGATGATCCACTCCTTCGAGCAGACGTTGCCGCTCGAGAGGATCTTCTTCAGGTCGTCGCCGTAGGCCTTCTTCGCGGACAGCTCCAGCGGCTTCGTCACGACCGGCGGGAAGGCCGCCGTGCGCTCGAAGAGCGGGATGCCGTCGTGGAGGAACTTCATGTCGAGCTCGCCCACGACCTTGCCGCCGTAGCGGAGCGTCAGCTTCCCGTCGCCCGGGAAGCGGCCGATCACGGTCGCCTCCACGTCCTCGGCGCGGAAGACCGCGAGGCATTCGTCGAGCTTCTCGGGCGGCACCGAGATCACCATGCGCTCCTGCGCCTCGCTGATCCAGATCTCGGTGTAGGACAGCCCGTCGTACTTCAGCGGCACCTTCTCGAGGTCCACCTCGGCCCCGAGCTCCTCGCCCATCTCCCCTACCGCGCTGCTGAGCCCGCCGGCGCCGCAGTCCGTGATGCCCGTGTAGAGGCCGCGGTCCCGCGCCTGGAGCACCGTGTCGAGCACGCGCTTTTCGACGATGGCGTTGCCGATCTGGACCGCGCCGCTCGATGCGGTCTCGGATTCCTCGTGGAGCTCCACCGACGAGAAGGTGGCCCCGTGGATGCCGTCGCGGCCCGTCCGGCCGCCGACCACCACCGCGAGGTCGCCTTTCTTGGCGCCCTTGAACGACATCGTCTTGGGCAGGATGCCCACCGTGCCGCAGAACACGAGCGGGTTGCCCGTGTAGCGCTCGTCGAAGAAGACGGCGCCGTTCACGGTCGGGATGCCCATCCGGTTGCCGTAGTCGCGCACGCCGCTCATGACGCCCCGGAGGAGGCGGCGCGGGTGGATCGTGCCGGGCGGGATCTCCTTGGCGTCGGGCTGCCCCACGCAGAAGACGTCCGTCGAGCAGATCGGCTTCGCGCCCAGGCCGCAGCCCAGGATGTCGCGGATCACGCCGCCGAGGCCGGTGTTCGCGCCGCCGTAGGGCTCGATCGCGCTCGGGTGGTTGTGGGTCTCGACCTTGAAGCAGACGTTCGACGTCTCGTCGAACTCGATGATGCCCGCGTTGTCCTTGAAGACGCTGACGCACCAGGACTTATTGAGGTCCTGCGTGGCCTTGGCGATCGTCGACTTGAGCAGGTTCGGGATGACCTTCCCCTCGAACGTGATGTGGCCGGTGAAGGTCTTGTGCTTGCAGTGCTCGCTCCAGGTCTGGGCGACCGTCTCGAGCTCGATGTCGCTCGGCTCGCGCCCGACCTCCTTGAAGTAGTCCCGGATCGCGTGGAGCTCCTTCAGGTTGAGCGACAGCGTCATGTCCTTGCTGAGCTTGAGGAGCGCCGCGTCGTCCAGTTTCAGGATCGGCACGGTGACCTTCTTGAACGCGTAGCTGGAACCCAGCTCGATGTGCTTGAACGGGCGGTCGCCCAGCGTGACCTCTTCGATGGCCTCGTTGCCGAGCACCTTGGCGGCGATGTCGCGGAGCTTGCCGTCGGCGCCCTGGACCACGTAGCGCATCCCGGTCCGGAGGCGCTCGACGGAGAGGCCCAGGTCGGCGACGGCCTTGAGGGCGCTCGCCTCCACAGGGTCCATGACGCCCGGCCGCTTGAAGACCAGGATGGTCTGGGTGCCGGCGGGCGCCGCGGGGGGCTGCGTCCCCTCGCTCAGGACGTAGTCCTGCGCCACGGGGTCGTGCAGGAGCTCTCGGGCGATGCGTTCGGCGGCGGCGCGGTCGAGCGTGCCGTCGAGGAGATAGACCTGATGGGCGCGGACCTGCGTGATGCCGGAGAGGCCGAACTCCTGGAGCCCTGCCTGAGCGCCGCGCGACGTCGGGTCGACGAGCCCCTCTTTCGTCGCGACATCCACCCGCCAGATCATGAGCCTCCCGGGAGCGTTTGGGTGCGCGTACCTTAGCAAAGCGATCTACGGAAATCAACAAACGGGCGGGCCGCTTTTGACGATATGGGTAAGACATGGGCCTGCAGATCAAAGGCTACCTGCTCCAGGAGAAGATCCGGGACGGCACGGTGGGCACGGTCTGGCGCGCCACCAATTCCAGCCAGCAAACCTTCGCGATCAAGCAGATGTCGGCCAAGAACGCGGCCGAGAGCGACAAGGTCCGCCAGTTCGAGAAGGAGGCGGCGCTCACCCAGAAGCTCGCCCACAAGAACATCATCAAGATCCACGAGGCCCTCGACTCCGACCCGCCGGCCTTCGCGATGGAGTACTTCGAGAGCGAAAACCTGAAGTACTCGCTCTGGAACCTGCCCGAGCGGATCGTGAAGTACGAGTTCAAGATCCTCCGGCAGGTGGCGGACGCCCTCTCCTTCGTCCACCAGCAGGGCGTCGTCCACAAGGACATCAAGCCCGAGAACGTGCTGGTCAACGCGAAGCAGGACGTGCGGCTCATCGACTTCTCGCTGTCCCAGTCCAAGATGGACCGCTTCCTCCAGTTCAGCAAGCGCGTGGAGGGCACGCCGCTCTACATGGCGCCCGAGCAGATCCGCGGCGAGAAGGTCGACCCCCGGGCCGACGTCTACTCGTTCGGGGTCATGACCTACGAGATCCTCACGCGGCGTCCGCCCTTCATCGGGACCAGCTACCAGACGATCCTGGACAAGCACCTGAAGGAGCCGCCGCAGCCGATGCGCACGTGGGTGCCCACGCTCTCGGCGGAACTGGACGTCATCGTGCTCAAGATGTTGGCCAAGAAGAAGGAAGAGCGCTGGGACGACATGAAGACGGTGCTCTACGAGCTGTCGAAGTGGGAGAAGAAGGATACGGTGATCCGGGTCCGCCAGCTGGGCCCCATCCAGCCCAAAGAGAAGCCAAACCCTAGAACCTGACGTAAAGCCTTGGTAAACAGTGGGATGTACCCGGCAAACGTGAACCCATTTTTTAAATCAATCCTATATTGATTTGGAAGGCCCCAATCCTGTAAAATCGGGGCTTTGGCGGGCAGCCCCGGGGGGAATAGGAAATATATGGCAGAGAATCCCGTCGAACGCGACTTCGAAAAGCCGATCCTGGAGCTCGAAAAGCGGATCGAAGAGCTGGAGAGCTTCTCCCGCAAGGCCGGAGTCGACCTCACCGAGGAGATCACCAATCTCCGGAACCGCGCCAACCAGCAGAAGCGCGACGTGTTCGCGAATCTGAGCGCCTGGCAGCGGGTCCTCCTCTCTCGCGACCCCGCTCGTCCCGACCTCATGGACTACCTGTCCATGGTGTTCGAGGACTTCGTTGAACTGCACGGCGACCGCGCCCTCGGCGACGACGGCGCGATGGTGACGGGCCTCTGCAAGGTCGGCGGCATCAAGGTGATGCTGGTCGCGCAGCGCAAGGGCAAGACCACCAAGGAGCGCATGGCCTGGAACTTCGGGAGCCCGAACCCCGAAGGCTACCGGAAGGCCATCGAGAAGATGCGGCTGGCGGAGAAGTTCAAGCTGCCGGTCGTGACCCTGGTCAACACGCCGGGCGCCTACCCCGGAATCGCGGCGGAGGAGCACGGCCAGGCCTTCATCATCGCCAAGAACCTCTTCGACATGTCCAAGCTGCGGACGCCGATCGTGTCGATCGTGATCGGCGAAGGCGGCTCGGGCGGCGCGCTGGGCATCAGCGTGGCCGACAAGCTGGCGATCCTGCAGAACGCGTACCTGTCGGTGATTTCGCCCGAGGGCTGCGCGGCGATCCTGTGGCGCGACGCCTCGAAGGCGCCGCTGGCGGCGGAGCTGCTCCGCCTCACGCCCCCGGAGCTGCAGCAGCTGGGCATCGTGGACGACGTGATCCCCGAGCCGCTCGGCGGCGCGCACCGCAACCCGGCCGAGATGGGCACGATCCTGAAGGCCTCGCTCGTGAAGTACCTGGACGAGCTGATGCAGCAGCCGATCGACCGGCTCCTCGAGAAGCGCTACGAGAAGCACCGCCGCATCGGCTACTTCATCGAGTCCGAGACCCAGAAGCTGGTCGCGTCCGGCGTCCCGACGCTCGGCAAGTAATCTCGCCATCAAGGCACGGACCCCCAAAGCAGCCGCTTTGGGTCTCCGTCTCTTCGGGAGTCGCTACGTCCCCGCCGTGGGCTCGGCCTCGGGAAGCGGCGCCTGCCCTGCCGGCACGCCGTGGAAGAACTTCCAGTACATCGCGCTGCCGACGATGTAGAGCCCGATCGTCGTCACCATCGTGGTCGCGAAGCCGTCCCTCACCAGCCGCGTGTGCGCGATCATCCAGCCGCCCGCCGCGTTCGCCATCACCCAGGCCATCTTGTTCGCCGCCTGCTTGAGGCCGTTCACCCGCACCCGCTCCCGCGGCCGGATCACCTCCATGGCGAAGTGGCTCCCCACCGGGTGGACCATGTTCATCGTGGCGTGCCGGAGCAGGAAGGCCGCCACCGCGAACGGCAGCGAGGTGGTGAACGCGAGGACCAGGAAGAACGGGATCGAGCTGAGCTGGCAGGCCACGACCGTCCGGATCGGACCGAAGCGCCGGGCCAGCATCGGAGCCGCCAGGAAGGCCACCATGACGAGCGCCTGCGCGCCCGTGTAGTAAAGGCCAATCTCCCCCGCCTGCCGCCCGAAGCGCTCCCGGAAGTAGAGGTTGATGAACGGGATGGTCAGGCCGGCCCCCAGGCCGATCATCATCTCGGGCAGGAAGAAGCGGGCCGCCGTCTTCCAGTCGAAGGGCGGCGCGTCCGTTGGCGCGCGCTCGGGCGTGGACTCCCGCATGACCAGGAGCGCACCGATCGAGAAGACGGTCAGGACGGCCGCCGCGATCATCAGACGGCGGTACGTCTCGAGGTTCTCGCCCCAGCCCAGCGCCCCGCCCTTGATGCCCAGGGTCGCCAGCAGGCCCGCGAAGGGGCTGAGGGCGGTGCTCAGCCCGAAGAGAAAGGGGCGTTCGGCCTGTTCCGAATTCCGGGCCAGGAACGGCGCCGTGCCGAGCTCCAGCTGCGCGCTCCCCACGCCGGACAGGAAGCAGAACGCCGCGACGGCCCCCTTCCAGGGGACGAGCGCGGTCCCGGCCAGGCCGGCCCCCAGGGCCAGCGCGCCCAGCATCGAGAAGCCCCGCAGCCGCATCCGGTCCATGAAGCGCGACATCGTCAGGACCACCATCACCGCCCCCAGCGACGACAGCGCCAGGGTCTGGCCGATGAAGTCCTCGCCGTAGCCGGCTTCCTTGAGGAAGAGGTTCCGCAGCACCCAGACGGCGGTCTGCCCGATCGAGTAGAAGAACTGCGCCGCCAGGTAGCAGCGCGCGGCCGGCGTGAAGGCCCGGAAATGCCGGAAGTACTCTCGGATCACGCGTGGAGCCTAAGACGGCCCCTCCGCCCCACCAAGAAAAATCAAGCGAAGACCCTTCACCCCAAAGACACAAAGACAGAGCTCCGCTGGGTGATCTTTGTGCCTTTGAGGAGGGCGCCTACTTCGCGCCGTTAAGGAGCTTCTCGATCCGCTCGACGAGCTCCGTCGCCTTGAAGGGCTTGGACATGAAGTCGTCGGCCTGCGACTTCTCGCGCCAGTACTCGTCACTCTTGCCGCTGTCGCGCGTGATGGCGGTGAGCATCAGGATGGGGATCTTCTTCAGCTTCTCGTCGGACTTGAGCGACTGGCAGACGTCGAACCCCGTCTTCTTGGGCAGCATGGCGTCGAGGACGATGAGGTCGGGCGGGTTGGCCCGCACCTTCTGCTCCGCGTCCTGTCCGTCGCCCGACTCCTCCGTCTCGAACCCCTTGCTCCGGAGCATGAAGGCGACGATCTCCCGGATGCTCTTGGTGTCCTCGACGATGAGGATTTTCTTCGCCACGAAACGAATTATAGGCCCGAGAGAGAGAAGTGCAACCCATAACCGAACGCCCCCCCGTGCGGGAATGCTTAAAAAGTGAATCCCCGGGACCGTCGCAATTTGCTTGATTCCCTCGGACAACGCCCATAGACTCGCCCGCCGAGATGAGCGGAAGCGGAAAACCCGAGCGCACCCCCCTCTATGACGCCCACGTGCGCCTCAAGGCGCGCATGGTCGACTTCCACGGCTGGGAGATGCCGATCCAGTACGCCGGCATCATCGAGGAGCACCTCGCCGTCCGTACCCGCGTCGGCCTCTTCGACCTCTCCCACATGGGCCGGGTCCGGGTGAAGGGAAAGGACCGCCGCGCGTTCCTGCAGAAGGTCCTGACCATCAACGTCGACCAGGTGCCGGCCGGCAAGTGCCGCTATACCTTCTACCTCAACGAGAAGGGCACCATCATCGACGACCTGATCCTCTATGCCGGGGGGCCGGACGACCTGCTGGTCGTCAACGCCTCCAACCGCCCGAAGGACCTCGAGTGGATGCGGGCGCACCTCCAGGGCGACGTCACCCTGGTGGACGAGACCTACACCACCTCCCTCATCGCCATCCAGGGCCCCCGCTCCGTGGAGACGATGAAGCGGGTGCTGGAGGTCGATCCCTCCGCGATGGGCTACTACACGCACACGACCCTGGGAGAATTTTTCATCTCCCGCACGGGTTATACGGGAGAAGACGGCTTCGAAATCTTCGTGCCCGCGGCCCGGGCGGTGGAGATCTGGAACCGCTTCATCGACGCCAACATCGCCCCCGTCGGACTCGGCGCGCGCGACACGCTGCGGACCGAGGCGGCGATGCCGCTCTATGGCAACGACATCGACGACCAGACCACCCCCCTCGAGGCCGGCCTCAGCTTCGCCGTCGAGCTGGAGGGCCCCGACTTCATCGGCAAGTCCGCCCTGAAGGAGGCCCAGAAGCCCGCGCGGCGCCTGTCCGGGCTCGTGATGGAATCCAAGCGGATCCCCCGCCAGGGCTTCGAGGTCTTCCATGAGGGCAAGAAGGTCGGCGTCGTGACGAGCGGGACCTGGAGCCCGGCGCTGGAGAAGGCGATCGCGATGGCCTACCTGCCCACGGAGCTGCGGAAGGAAGGGACGGCGGTAGAAATCGACATCCGCGGGCGGCGCGAGAAGGCGGCGGTGGCGAAACTGCCTTTCTATCGCCGCAAAAAATCTTGACAGGTTTTCGGGACGTGATTATCTAAGGAACGACACCTTCGGGAGACCCCTGGATGAACAGGCCGGACGACTTCAAGTACAGCGAATCCCACGAGTGGATCAAATATAACGAGAAGAAGAAGGAAGCCACCATCGGCATCACCGACTACGCGGTGAAGCAGCTGGCGGACCTGGTCCACATCGACCTGCCCAAGGTCGGCGACAGCGTCGAACAGGGCGCGCCGTTCGGGGAGATCGAGTCGGTCAAGACCGTGGCCGACCTCATCACTCCCCTCACCGGCAAGATCATCGAGGTCAACAAGGAGGTCGCGGGCGACCTCGACACCTTGAAGGAAGAGCCCTTCGAGGACGGCTGGCTGGTGAAGATCAAGCCCTCCGACCCCGCGGAGCTCGAGTCCCTCATGACCAAGAAGGAGTACGAGGAGTTCCTCGAGTCCTCCGAGGACGACAAGGAAGAGGAAGACGAGAAGGACAAGAAGGAAGACGAGGACGTCGACGAAGACGACTTTGTCTAAGAATTACGACCAGAGAAATATAGAATAAACAGCCGTCCCCTTCCGGTCTTCCCGGAGGGTAAGCCGTACCCGTTCCTTTAACAAACTGAACCGACCGCCGATCGACCAAAGATGGACTACATCCAGAACACTCCGGCGGACGCGAGCGAGATGCTCAAGAGCATCGGAGTCGCGTCGATCGACGATCTTTTCGCCTCGATCCCCGAGGGCGTGCGCCTGAAGCGCCCCCTGGAGATGCCCCCCGCCCCTCCCCAGGAGGTTCTGCGCACCCACCAGAGCGCCCGCGCGGCCAGGAACAAGACTTTTGACGCCGGCCGCTGCTTCCTGGGCGCCGGCGCCTACAACCACTTCGTCCCCGCGGTCGTCGACGCGCTGTTCTCGCGCGGCGAGTTCCTCTCGGCCTACACGCCCTACCAGGCGGAGGCGAGCCAGGGCACGCTGCAGCACATCTTCGAGTTCCAGACGATGATCTGCGAGCTGACGGGGATGGACGTGGCCAACGCCTCCCACTATGACGGCGGCACGGCCCTCGAGGAGGCGGTCGCGATGGCCGTCGACCACACGGAGCGCAAGAAGGTCGTCCTCTCCGGCGGCGTCAACCCGCAGTACCGCGCGGTGGTGAAGTCGCTCTTCAAGCACCTCGGCGCCACGATCGTCGAGGTCGCGCAGGTGCGCGGCCAGACGCCGGTCGCCACCCTCAAGGAGGCGGCGACGGACGCGGCCTGCATCGTGATGCAGAACCCGAACTTCCTGGGCGGCATCGAGGACCTGGCGGCCGTCTCGGAGATCGCCCACGCGGCGGGCGCGCTCTCGATCGCGAGCGTGAACCCGACCAGCCTGGCGCTGCTGAAGTCCCCCGGCGAGTGCGGCTGCGACATCGCGGTCGGCGAGGGCCAGCCGCTGGGCATCGAGATGAACTTCGGCGGCCCCTGGGCCGGCTTCATCGCGGCCAAGAAGGAGTTCATCCGCGGCATGCCCGGCCGCATCGTCGGCGAGACCGTCGACGCCGCGGGCCAGCGGGGCTTCACCCTGACCCTGCAGGCGCGCGAGCAGCACATCCGCCGCGAGAAGGCGTCCTCGAACATCTGCACCAACCAGGCCCTGATGGCGCTCCGCGCGACCATCTACCTCGAGACGCTGGGCCCCGGCGGGCTGCGCCGCGTGGCCGAGCTCTGCGTCCAGCGCGCCCATGAGCTGGCGGAGAAGATCGTCAAGGTGCCCGGCGTGAAGGTCCCCTTCTCCTACCCGTTCTTCCACGAGTTCGTCGCCGAGATCCCGCACACGGCCCAGACGCTGGCGAGGCTGCAGGAGCGCGGCTTCCTCGCCGGGCTCCACCTGCAGCCGATCTTCCGCGACTACCGCGACCACGTCCTGCTTTGCTGCACCGAACGGAATTCCGGAGCCGACGTCGACGCGTTCGTCGCGGCCCTGGCGGAGTCGATCCGATGAAAACCATCTTCGAGAAGAGCCATCCGGGCCGCTCGACGGCCTACTTCGCGGGCCCCGCGGCCGGCGAGAAGCCCGTCTCGGCCTACCTGCCCGAGAAGGCCCTGCGGAGCAAGCCGCCGGGGCTGCCCGAGGTCTCGGAGCTCGAGATCGTCCGCCACTTCACGGAGCTCTCCCACCGGACCTTCTCGATCGACGGGAACTTCTACCCGCTCGGCAGCTGCACGATGAAGTACAACCCGAAGATCAACGAGAAGGTCGCCGCGATGCCCGGCTTCTCGAAGGTCCACCCGCTCCAGCCGTCCGACACGGCCCAGGGGACCCTGGAGATCATGTGGCACCTCGAGCGCATGCTGATCGAGATCGCCGGCATGGACGCGGTGACGCTGCAGCCCGCCGCGGGCGCGCAGGGCGAGCTCACCGGCCTGCTCCTCATCCGCTCGCACCACCAGGAGAACAAGCAGGACCAGCGCACCGAGATCCTGATTCCCGACAGCGCCCACGGCACGAACCCCGCCACCGCCACCCTCTCGGGCTACAAGACCGTGAGCGTGAAGAGCGACGAGCGCGGCGGCGTCGATCTCGAGGACCTGAAGAAGAAGCTCTCCGACAAGACCGCCGGGCTCATGATCACGAACCCGTCGACGCTCGGCCTCTTCGAGGAGAACATCCAGACCATCGCCGAGCTCGTCCACAAGGCGGGCGGCCTCGTCTACATGGACGGGGCCAACATGAACGCGATCCAGGGGAAGGCCCGGCCGGGCGACTTCGGGATCGACGTCATGCACTTCAACCTGCACAAGACCTACTCGACCCCGCACGGCGGCGGCGGCCCGGGCTCGGGCCCCGTGGCCTGCAAGAAGTTCCTCGAGCCCTACCTGCCCGTCCCCCGGATCGTGAAGGAGGGCAACGCCTTCAAGTTCGACCTCACGCCGCCCAAGTCGATCGGCAAGATGAAGGCGTTCTGGGGCAACATCGGCATGCACCTCCGGGCCTACACCTACATCCGCTTCCACGGCCCCGAGGGCGTGCGCCGCAACGCCGAGCACGCGGTCCTGAACGCGAACTACCTGATGTCGCTGCTCAAGAAGCGCTTCAAGGTCGCCTACCCGCGCCTCTGCATGCACGAGTTCGTGATCGACAACACGCCCTACGCCAAGAAGACCGGCGTGCGCACGCTCGACATGGCCAAGCGCCTGCTCGACTACAACTACCACCCGCCGACCATCTACTTCCCGCTCATCGTCCACGAGGCGATGATGATCGAGCCGACCGAGACCGAGAGCCGGGAGACGCTCGACGCCTTCGCGGCCGCGCTGCTGAAGATCGCGGACGAGGCCAAGACCGACCCGGAGAAGGTGAAGACGGCTCCCCACACGATGCCGGTGAAGCGGCTCAACGAGGTCAAAGCCGCGAAGGAGCCGATCGTGCGCTGCTACACCTGCGGATGATGGAGCACGCGTCCTGCGGCGCCTGCGGCGCGGACGACGCCTTCCTCCTCTTCACGAGCCCCGACACCCGCAACCCCTCCTCCGGCGAGACATTCCCCGTGGGCCGCTGCCGCCGCTGCGGGCACGTCTACGTCCTGGATCGGCCGCGCGCCTCGGAGATCGGCCGCTACTACCCCGACAACTACGAGGAGCACCGCCGGACCGACCGCCCCTCCGCGCGGAAGGGCTCGAAGCGCCACAAGCGGATCCGGCTGCGGGCCGGAGAGCGGGTCCTCGACGTCGGCTGCGGCAGCGGCTACGACCTGCTGCGGCTGCGCGAGCGCGGCGCGCAGCTCTTCGGGATCGAGATGAACCCCGCCGCGGCGCAGCAGGCCCGCGCCAACGGGATCAGCGTGTACCAGGGCTCGGCCGAGAAGGCGGACTTCCCCGACGGCCACTTCCACCAGGTCACGATGAACCACTGCCTGGAGCACTTCCACGACCCGGGCGCCGCGCTGCGCAACATCCGCCGCATGACGCACCCCGACGGCTCGATCTACCTGACCTTCCCCACCGCCGAAGGGGCGAACTTCCACTGGTTCCACGGCGACTGGTACCACCTCGACGTCCCGCGCCACCTTCACTTCTTCACGCACGACTCCTTCGACCGCCTCGTCCGCGCCTGCCGCCTGCGCATCGTCCACCGCGGCTGCACGTCGGGCACCCGGGGCCTGCGTCACAGCCTGAGCGCGGCGGGCGGCCGCTCGGCGGCCGTGGGCGGGCTCGCGAAGCTGGTCAAAGCGAAGCCGGGCTCGTGGATCGCGAAGGTGACGCTGAAGATGATGGATGGCCTGAGACAGGGCGATATCGCCGAGTATCTTCTCCGGCCCTGACGAGACGCCCGTCTAGCGGAACGTCAGAGGAAGCGTCGGCAGCGCGCTGTAGCCGTTGCCGTACTGCCAGCCGTGCTGGTAGTAGTTGCGGCTGCGGACGTAGGGCGCCCACCAGTAGGGACGGAAGTACGGGGTCGTGAACGCGAAGCTCGGCGAGTAGAAGTAGCCGTCCAGCTGGGACATCGCGGCCTCCCAGCGGGCGTTGTAGTCGTCGATCATCGCCTGCCGGGCGGCGCGCTCTTCGACCTTCCGGCGTTCGCGCTCCTCGGCGGCCGCCATCGCGCGCTCCTTCGCCTCGAGGCGCCGCTTCTCCATCATCTGGACCTCGGCCTTCGTGATCCAGCGGTCCTCGACCAGGACGAGCCCGCGGGCCGTCTGGGCATCCTCGAAGGTCATCCACTTCCCGCCCATCTTCTCGTGGCGGAGGCCGGCGCGCGCGACCGCGTTGTCCGGATCGAGCGCGATGACCTTCTCGTAAAGCGGCGTGAGATAGCGCGTCAGCTTGTTCTCCTCGGCCCACTTCGCCAGCGCGAGGAAGTCGGAGGGCTTGGTCGAATCCTTCACGGCCTGCCACTTCTCGGTGTACTCGTCCAGCGGGGTGCGGGCCGGGTTGACGGCCGAGACGTCCTTTGCGTCGAGCACGATCGTGCCGGCGCCGACCTCGACGACCACCTTGCCGCCATCCTTCCGGGTGACCTTGCCGTTGATCTTGCGTCCGTTGGTCAGCTGGATTTCGTCGGCCGCGGCGAGCGAGGCGCCCAAGGCCGCGATCGTGAGGGTCAGAATGATCTGTTTCATACGTCCTCCGTCCGGATACTCTCTTCTCTTATTATAATACCGCTGAAAAACCCTTCCCCCTAATAAGACGCGCCACAAACCCAACTTCTTGCACTAGATCAGGGGCACGATGAT